>WLWD01005077.1_pt1 | contig 15354 bp, 9 predicted proteins | sample 6712731 | NCBI WGS metagenome assembly WLWD01 (sample SAMN12718690, study PRJNA576275) | sponge metagenome | isolation source: marine sponge | host: Mycale hentscheli | place: New Zealand: South Island, Marlborough, Capsize Point | collected 2014-11-01
CCTCTAGTACACTGATGGTGGGGTTTCTAATGAGCAATGTCCAGTCCTTCCTTTGATGGTCTTTTCTAACACCAGCTAATTCTGAGTTAATGTAGTATTGAATGGTGTTCTCTTTTATTCCTTCTGAGATATTTGCATTTCGTCACTTTGATAATTAAAGCGCAGCTATTTTAAATCAAACGGCTGTTTTACGTAACTGTATTAGTGTCATCAGAATTTTTTGGCTCATTTCCATCTTTAAAAATGGCTACAAAGAACAAAAATTTGCCATAATAACTAAGTCCACGGGGTAATCAGTTAGTATTACGATTAACAAACCATCGCCACTTGAGCTTTACTCTCATGTTTCAGGAGTAGTATTTGCAATAAATACAAACCTCAATATAGGTATATAACTATAGTGATGTGCTTGAGCAGAAAGGGCGAGCAAGCCAGTGCACAAACGAAACACTTCAAAAGAGTCTATCAGTCCATTTCTAATCTTGCTTAGATAATATTAATAGCTAAGTATGTAGCCGTTGTGACCATTATATACTGTAACTAACAAGTACAGAAGCACTTTCTTACCTCAATTTCCTGAGCACTGGTATTTTCTGTAGTCTCTAATATCGCATTCTGACTATCTGAGTACCAGTAGCTTTTGACAAGTACTCACAGCTACTAAAAAAAACCGAGATTTTTTAAATTACATCTGGTAAAGGGTTTCAATACCATAGTAACCATTCACCATACTATTTTGCGACTTTGAAAAATAAGGAAGTTCTAAAGAATTACTGCACAGTGTTGAGTATACGTTTTTAAGACCAAGGTGCGTCTTATAGCATTCAGAAACAACCTAATAAATGAAGGGGGGGGTAAATAATTAATTTCCTTGAATGATACAGGATCGCTAAACGAAAATGTTCTGTTTAGTGGAGGTATGGGAAGGGGTAGACCACGAAGCAAACACAAAATCACAAGGGTCAACATACAAATGACATACGTACGTCCACACATAAACAAATATTCCCGATTTTCAATTGTGTTACCCCTGAGAGTGTCTCGCTCGCTTCACTCGCCCACCAACTATTACATACTGTACAATATAATATATGTATACACATATACACAAGGGGAATACGGGCAAATCTCACTAGTTCTTACTGACAGCAACTGGCTTCAAATAAGGATAATGTGGGGAGGTAGGTACCACGGTCGCCAATTGTGGGGTTGCGGCTCGACACAGCCCAGCTCAGCACAGTCACCAACGACAACGGTAAAGTCGTCAGAGGTAGGAGATTAGCTATCAATCACTCAGCTTACTCATACTCTCTGGTGACTTGCTGCCACCAGAGTTCCTTGTAGCTATGTCCGCCCTTCCCTGAGCTCTCAATCAGTTTGGGGTTAAGACTAAACTATGGGGAACTGATGATACGCATGCGTGTCTAAGGTTATGTAGCCGAGGACACGCACATGCACACAAAATGAGGGAGTGGTCACGGAACATCCGGACAGAACTAACACACACACAATCATGACATGCGCATACATACACTTTAGAATACACACAATAATAATGACACACTGCTAATAATAAACACACATATAATTGACTTTCAAGACACACACACAGTTCATTCATCTTCTTTCTCTTTCTCTTCATCTCTTTCTTTATCTCTCTCTGCTCACCCTTCATCATGCCGCCCACAGATAAGTAACTATGTAGCTAGTAAAGAGGTATTCTTTGCTACTAAATAGTTAGTACAACAAGGACTGAACAGTTTTGTAGTGCAACTGAGTTTTTATCAAGACATAATCAAAGGTAACAGCAATTCATTACTAATCATAAATGGTAATAATAAGTGGTGGTAGCATCAGGAACAATGCACCTCTTTCCAAGGTTAGGTGCCGAATGGTTGTATACAGTAACTGTAGAACAAAAGAATAGCATACACTGGTGGGTGAGGCTAATACAATAGTGGTGGGTGTGGCTAAATAACTAGTGGTGGGTGTGGCTATGGTCCTTGAAGCTCCTCTGGAGAAGCTGATGTCAAAGAACAATACACAGGCCTTTAAAACATAATGATACCTCTAATCAGGCAAGAAATGAAAGCTAAGGTAAGAATTGTTCTAGGCAGAGGATAGAAATACACCAGTCAAAATAAATAAGGATTGATTGTCTATTATATATACCCAGTCTATTACACAAGCACTATCACTTGACTCTGCTGCACTTGTACATTAAACATAAGGACATCCCATGGATTGTCCCATGGGATCGTGGGATGGGATGGACAGTGGGACATACATGCATCTGCATGAGGGACAGGTGGACATCCCATGGAATGTCCCACAATCCCATGAGACCGTGGGATGGGATGGACATTTTACTTCATTTCTGGACACCTATGGGTATGTCAAACAGCACAATAACCAAGAAGACCAACCACCGCCACTGATCTAATAGGATATAAGTCCAGGAAGTTTGTAGACTTAACTGCATCCCGTAACATAACCAGGTCAGAGACTAGTTATGCAGACCAACCCTTTACCTGACCGCTATGCTGGGAAAGGATGTGGAACTTCGACCATACACATTTTGTTTCATTCATTATTTGACCTTGAACAGCTCATGGTGTGGTTAGCTCCATTGCGAGAAACTGACCATTATGTAGTTTTTAAAATTAATTTGTAGTTTATGCCACTTTTAAGTAACTCAGCACTTAGTCCCGATCTGCCTCTTGACTCTATACTGAAGAAAATTAGGAGTATCTAATAGGCTTATAGCAACCATTTCTTTGGCAGGAAAGTTCCTGTTTGGCATCTACTATTTTATTATTATTTTTCTATCTTATTGATGCAGTTTTGAAACCATCAATTTCATAAGAATTTTTCCAACACCAAATTTATTACTGTAAGAAGCAAGTTCTGAACAATTATTATCTACTCTGTAGCGCTTTCATTCCAGCCAGCAAAACAACTTTCACAACTGGAACAGCTTGGAGGTATGTTCAGCGAAGCCACAGCATAATCAAGTCAACCAACCAAATATGTACAGTGAAAGTTTCAGATCACCTCACCATAGAGGTTGGGTAAAGGGTATGATCTGTGAGATCAGTCAGAGATAATCTAAGTTCAAAAGGGTAAATCATTAAATTTCCTAAGATGATCAGGTTAAGATTGATAAAAAGATTTCCATTTAGTGGAGTATGGGAAACCAAGTGAACACAATGTGAGAGTCAAAGTACAAAAAAGACATGTACATCCAAGCATATGTGCTCACTAATAACAAGAATAAATGACAACAACAAGAACAATAATAACAACAACTGCTATATTTCAGCACCTAGCTTACTAGCTTACTATACGAAACATCAGAGTTGAAGAATCGGGGAGTTGTACTTCAGTATAAGTATAGAGGCTAAGAAGACTTTAATTATGAGAGGATTTAGTAACTTAACACTGGTGGACATTACTGATGAATGAAGTGATAGAAGCATAAACCACAGTCTCCAATCTCTATGCCAAGCCTTTAGCTGGAAACTCCAACTAAGCAATTACTGTTCTGTACTCACATAATAACTAAACTGTTGCTACATGTGCTTATTACCATGTGACAAGAGTCCACGTCCTACACATACTTCACTCCATGTAACTGATGCATATCATGCCCTGTGCAAGTATACCTTAAACTAATAACATGTCCTATAGGATATAGGAAGTGAAAAGTATCAGTAAGGTGAGGGAGGAGTGTAAGAAGGACAGGAATTTATAATTAAAGTATCGGACTTATACAGTTACACTCCCCTCCCCCCAGGTGTCGTTGGGCAACAGCATAACTGGCGGAAATTATTATAATAGTAAAAATAGTAACTCATCATGTGCAAAGCAATTGCTAATATGGCATTGGAATGCATATAGGTCATGTTGGTTTGATACAGCAATGGGTATGGTCACCATAACGACTTTGTTGTTTGTTCCTAGGCAACCATTTTTGACCACAAATGTTTAACAATACATGTACTCACACATTATATATGGTTGCTAGGTACTTTTTCGAACTCCTGCATCTATCTAATTTTTTTTAACAATCTAGAAAATTGGAAATCTCTGAATTTTATCTGCCGGTGAGAGAGTTAAGAGGCAAAAAAACAACTAAACTATTACATCATAAATAAGTGCACTGGTTATGTTGATAAAATATTAGAGTTGCACCGATAGAAGATTTTATCGATATACCGAACCGATATTTTATCTAGAATCAAGGCCGATACCGATAGATATATTCATTGAATTTTGAAAATTTAATTTTTACATAATTAGAAGTATAATGGTACTCGTCTAGAGTCTTCAGCGTCAGGAACAAAGTAGTGCCAAATTGGTGACCTCTTTTTAGACATCGTAGTTAAGTTTCTTTGTCTTTACGCCGTCTAAGAGCAAGCAGAATTCATCCGTTCAGGGTCCACGCGGCGAGTACGAAATTTTTTCTATCGGTTAATTATATCGGTACGACGGGTAGTGTTGACGACCAATACCAATATCGAAAAAGTAGGCCAATAGACCGATAGATTATCGGTGCACCTATATATCAATGTAAACTCTGCTTAAAAACAAGATGGCACAGTATCTTAGAACACTTCTGATGAAAACTCTGAATAATACCGATAAAAAAATACAGTGTTTCACCTATCACCATACCTGCTACTGAGAGATTTAATCCCTCGGCACCAGCCCCTTCCTAACCCATAAGTACCCTGCCAGCGTCAAATACGCCAGCAGTACCTACCCACTTACTAACCCATCCTACTAGTACTGTACCTTCGCATCATGATGGTGGTCCCCTCCCTCTGATCCGCAGCGCTAGGCTGAGTTGGTTGGCATAGGTGGCGGCCGGAAACCCCACCCCCAATCAACCAAGGCTGACTGGGGCTTAATTAATGGGGCGGGCAAGCCCCTTTAATCCCGCCAATGGAGACACGACCACCCGCCCCAGACACAGCAGCTACAGAGGAGAGGGAGGGGCTCCAGGACCCATTACTATCCGATATTCACAAGAATTATGACGTATAACATGAGAATGCATGTGATCGACAAAATAGATGTGTACACGTTAATGTCCCTAACATAGTCTGGCAGTATAAGTTGCCAGCTGCTCACGTGATATTTTTATGTACTCCAGGTACGCAAGGCTCTTCCAACGGCCTAAAGTCCTCACCGTGGAGTCTTCTAACCCTCTCGCTGCTGCCGTGGTAGCAGCACCGATGCGAAAACTATGGCCGTTGTAGTGACCCGGATTGACCCCGGCCTCCTCCAATGCTTCCCTCACCGAAGTGACGAGCCGCTGTCTGGTGAGGAGCCTGCCGTCCAGGTAGCGGAAGAGTGGTCCTTCGTCGTTACCCCTTGCTGTGAGATATGCCAGCATTGCGGACACTGGGCAAAGTTGAGATGGGACTTTCCCAATGAACAAGGATATACCATGCCGAAAGGGGTCTGTCTTTGAAGCCTTCAGTCGTACCTCCATGCACGTTGGGGCAGATGGGTTATCCACAGAGATATCGCCCCACGACAGATGGGTGGAAGCCTCGTAGGCCTCGTCGTTTGGCACCGTCAACTCCCCAACCCGCATAAAGCCAAAGTAGGCCAGGCAGCAGGCTGCCCAGAGCATCACAATATCTGCATCATTTGCTTTCGGGTCCCAGACGGATTTAATTTTTTGCAACAGGTCTGGAGTTATAGGCCTACGCTCATGCTTGGCAACACCCGCTATACCTTCAGCTCGCTTCACACCCCTCATGACGTAGTGCAGTCTATGCAGCCCCCCGGCAAATGGATCCCCACGACCGTCCGAAATGTGCCAGTGGCGGATGCCTGCCATGTACGATTTAATGGTACGATGACGAAGGCCTTCGGTGGCAAGGGTGGCAGCGAAGTGGCAGAGGGTATCTTCCGATGCCGGCACCGGGGTGAGTTTTGCAGCAGAACATACCTTCAAATATTTCCTCATCCCACATACATAGAGTCTTTGGGTGGACTCAGCAAGTCCCATCATGTAATATTTCTGAACATCGCTATCCAGTCCACCTTCGTCCAATCCAGAGTTCCTTCTACCAGGCATCGGAGCAGGCCCTCGTGAATGGGGGTGGGTTCTCTCGCTGCCTCTGGAATCAGGCTCTGAAACATGGAAAGGGAGTCTCGTGAAAGAGCATCAGCAGCCCCATTGTCCACACCTGGGATGTGTTCGCACACAAAGGACATGTTCCACCGAGCAAGGAAGATGGACAAGCATCGCATTAGGTGCATTGCCCTGTCCATCTTGCTCCGCCCTGAATTAACAATGGCTACCACTGCCGCATTGTCGCACTTGCAACACACTGTCGTACCCCTCCAGATATGCCCCCACAATGCTGCAGCAAGGACAATGGGCAGTAGCTCCTTCGCAGTGATGTGCACGTCGTTCCAGCTTTCTGGGAACCTCAGCTGAAACCATTTCCCGGATGATGTGAAGAACCCGAAGCATCAGAGGTGAGAACAGCCTGGGGCACTTGCTTCACCACACTGACCATTGGACAGTGCCCATTCCACAGGGGCAGGAAGCAGCCCCACCACTTCAGATCCGAACGAAAGCCCGCATTCAGCTGTACCCTGTGGTGCAGGGCCCGAACTCCCTTAGAGAGAGAGATCATTCGACGTAGAAATGGGCGACCCGGCTTGATGACACAGCAGGCGTGCTGCAGACAGCCAATGATGGATAATAGTTCCCTCTTGGTACACGAGGATTTTGTGCTCCACTCATGAATCATGTCCATCAGCCGGCTCAATTTCTCACCTGGAAGACTCAGGGTCATTGAGACTGTATCCATTTGGATACCAAGAAAAGTACAGTGCTGTGCTAGGACCCTCTGTCTTTTTGCAAACTTTGCGGTACTCATATAAATATTTCTCATTGGGGTGTGTCAGATGTAAGGAAACATTTAGCTACTGCTAAGCTCCAACAGATGGTTCAAGCTGAGGGTGAATCTATGGATTTAAGGAAAATGATTTCTCAGTCTCCATTTCGAGATGGTGCTACTAGAGCAGAGATTTTATTTGGTATGTTTATTGCTGAGCACAATATTTCCTATTGTTTTGAATTGGATACACATGCAAAAACCAAAGTTCTTTCCTCTGCTACTCCGACTTATACCATGAGTTTGCCAGTCATTAAGGTAGTGGCATTCCCTTTTTTCCTTCTTTGAAGGTCCTGGAGCTCCTTGGACACCCTCAGCCATTCAGCAAAAATATTTAGCAGCTTACAGTGCTTGAAATCCCTTTACCGAATTATGCCAGTTTTAAGTAATGTGGCCACGCCCACCCTTTTATGCTTCAGAAATTCGGGACATTATAAGCAGTAAGCGGGACGACAGCGGGACTGAGCAAGGAAAATCGGGACTGTCCCGCCAAATTCGGGACAGTTGACAGGTATGAAATGATGACACTCACAATTAGTTTTATTCCGCTTTCTAATGACTCGCAGTTAATTCCATTACCTTCTGCACATTATGGCCAGTGGCCACGTAGTTTAGAACGCCTATTCTTGCCCCACCGATCTGGTTTGCCCCATCCCCCCACGCAAGAGGTACTCTCTCTCTCTCCTTCGTCCACAAAGAGCGCGCGCAATGGATCAGCACCTATGACGATCGCTCTGTGCTTACCTAATCTGACTGGGCGGTGCCTTTAAGTTGCTATAGTTACGTGGGAAGTAAACTAACTACAGAACTTATTCGGGTATGTGTATTATTAGCTAGCGTTTAAAAATAACGTGAATTTCTCTAGTGAATTAATAATGGTCAACTAACTGTCTGCTACTAAAACTCAATCACTGAATCTTAGCGTGTATACTAGCTAACTTTCTTGCACTACATCTTGCCTAGCCCCGTTCTCCAAACGTAAAGGGAAAAAGTACTACTATATTTGTTGCCAGTGGTTTTAATACATAACTTAGTAAATTTACAGCCTCCAGTTAACAAATTGGCAACATCAAATGAATAAAATTATATCTTACAAATTCATAGAAGATGATTGTGCCATATTTGTAGTTGTGTAACCTGCATAGAGAAATTATACAGCTATTAGCTACCGATATAACTAGTGGACTTGCCTTGATATGGATTACCGTAAATAATAGCAGCAGGTATTATATTTGATAGTAATGGCATAAATGGGTATAAAAGTGTGGGTGTGTTGCTTTTACATGTGGTGCTATTATGTAAGCTAAAACATGCACTTGACTTTTTCCTGCTTACTTATGATAATGCTCAACTCCCTATTAATGCAAGGCATTATTTCTGTGTAGGGTATCATAAACCTTACCTATAGTAGTAGCTACTGATGCTATCATCTCATGGGTACCTAACATAGGGTTGTATATCCTATTCAGCGTCTACACTATTGGATTATCTGGCATTTGAGTAGTCAGCAGTTTGATCTGTGTAGGTTAGGAAAGTACTTGGAGTATATCACTTGCGCAGCTGTATGTGTGCATCTGCGCTATATCACTAAGGACTGTTCTATTTATTTTAAAGGAGTTCTTATCTTACAACTATATAGCTATTAGTAACAATTGTTGCTATTATACTTATAACAGAAAAATGAAATTCAAAGTCTGGTTGATTGTCCCATGCCCACTCCAAGACTGCTGCTGCATACCAGCCACAAGATTTAGGAGAAGATACTGGGTAGATGGCTTTCAGTGGTGGTAAACAACACTTCTTAGGATTAACGCACCTGACAGTTTAATGACGATTACCTGGTTGAATTAAGATGGTGGGTCTCTCAACAACTATTGATGACCCACTTCTGCACTCGAGTTTCCACTCTGACCAGCTTTTCACCGTAGCATGTACTTTACTAGGCAAATAAATGTCTCAGCGCTTGCCCAATGTTCCATGGAACCAGCATCCCATCAGATCTCAACAGACAAGATGATACTGTACTTGTGACTGTATAAGTCTGATAATTTTGGTGCTATTTTCATCATTCACCTATTTATGTATGGCAGAAGAAATGCCTATTTTAGCAGAACGCTTGTAAAATGACATATTACGTCTTCAATTTTATTAACAAATAATATATTAACATAATATATATAATTATATATTAACATATATATAACATAATGAAACAGTTCAGTATTATATATTAACATTATATATAACATAATGAAACAATTCAGTATTGATAATAGTAGATATGAACTTACCAGGACACTATCCCACAGAACTAATGGTACTGCTAGCTCCTGTAGTCGATGATTCTAAAGAGCCATTTTCAAGTCGCTAATAAAGAAAAAGATATAACTGCTGTTTACAGCCATTGTAAAACAGCTGTTATGTGACAGTACACAGCCATTGAATGTGTTAATAAAATATTTCATCATCATTTTTATGAAAACACACACTCAAATAGGAGCCATCAGAAATAGAGAGACTCACTGTACACACAAAAAGAGCCTAAAGAAGTGAGTACAACAATGCAGTGCTTGATACTGAGGAGGAGGGGACACTAGGACTCCACCCTCTCCTCTACCCTCACGCTAAACTGAGTTCTCCCTCCCCCAAACAGAGGTGTCCACCCCCTCCCTCCCTCCCCCCCCCCCAAAAAAAATGTTCCCCCCAACCCCTTTCTCCACCCACAAAAACCTCCTCAATATAACTGTTTAAAGTACTTATAATGAATAGTCAACATAAAAAAAAATAAAAAAATAATTCTGCAGCTACAATGGAATGTTCTGGTTTAGATGAAAATATTGAATATGGGTAGTGGGTGAAGAAGTCTGGATCAGAAACTCAAATTGGCTAAGTTTTTCTCTGCAACAAAAATGCACTGGAAGTGCAGTAGCAAAGAGAGCAGGACATGGAGTAGGGCATGTGTAGTAGAGAACGTGTGGGCCATGGGTTGGGCAGCTCCAATAGAAGCGTAGTACAGCCCGCGTCACACAGCAAAGGGAGTTAGAGAGCTAGTGGCAAAGAACCCCACCCACCCACACCACAGTAGTTTCAATAAGACTAGGACATAAATAGGAAGGAGTTGGTGCAGTACACATCACTGGAGGGAAAATAAAAGTCAAGGTGGCAGGACGAGGACCACCTCTCAGGGTGCCACCAAGCAGGCGTATAATGGAGTGCCAAGTAGTAAGCGGTACGACTGAGTTATGTCCTAGTCTTATTGAAACTACTGTGGTGTGGGTGGGGTTCTTTGGAATCCCACCCATTGTAGCTGCAGAATAATTTTTAGTTAGGAGGACTTATTAGACAGTTCATTCAATTTATCATTCAAATCAACTCTAATAACACAACCCTCACATGACCCCTTACTGAGCATGACTCAGCAAGTAATTAGGCGTGGGTGACATAAAAATAAAATAAACGAATGAGATGAGTGTACAAATGACATAATTGATTAACTTTTATAGTCTGCAGCATCAATAGAAGTGTGCACGTGTGTGTCTGTGTAGTGTCCACTTGAGTTGCACGTGTGTATGTGTATGTGTGTATATGCATGTGTCATGTGTGTGCATGTGTGTGAGTGTGTGTGTGCATGTGTGTGTGTGTATGCGTGTGCGTGTGTGTATACTATGCGTGTGCATGTGTGTGTGTGTGTGTGTGTGTGTGTAGTGTCCGTGTGTTGTGTGAGTGTTGTGTGTGTGCTGGTGGGAGAGAGGGAGGGTTTGGAGGGTTAGACTTCAGAGTGTTTTGCAGGAGTAATGAACACTCGCCATCATTGGGTGGACCAGTCATGTGGCTACAAAGACTATCATAACTATTCAATAACACAGAGGAATTACCAGCTGAAACTAATTAAAAAATAAAATAATAAAATTACATAAATGTAAGTGAATCACTTCACGGAATATTTTAAAGCCACCACAAGTGATAACATGTTCTACAATGCAGTAGACAGGGATTTTTTTAGTCAATTGTAAGGGGGTTTACTCCCTTCCAAAGTTGTTATAATCTTAGTGTAGAAATTTACTCCAAATATTTATCAATTTCCTGAAAATGACAAACCCCTTTCAGGGCTTCATACAGTCTCTTCACCATCATGAGAAGTGAGAACAGCTGATTGTTGGAGTAAGACAGAAAATCAGTTAACTTAATCTCAAAAGCAAATTGAATTTGGAGCTCTCCACATTAGAAAAAAATGTAGAATGAAAAACTATTCTACAGTTAGAGACATAACAATTTCCATCTTGTGCTTCTCCAGTGTTAGAATATCAAAGAGCTCAGTGTACCCTAAAAAACTACCTCAAATGCTGACTGTGTGCATATTAGTACACCTATAGTTTGTTTATACAGTATGTACATTGTATTGAAACTAGTCTAACCTCTATAGTCTTTTCATTACTTTGTCAACTCCATTATCAGCATCATTTGCGGATTTTGTTGATCAATGGATTCTCTTCAATTGCATGATAAAACCTTTTTTCCTCAAAGCTGTTAACCATAATGCAATAATGGGGATGCAGCAGACATTGGTTGTTTTAGCTAAACGGTTGTGCCACATAAATGGAATCCATATACATGTCTAGGTACCAATATTGTTTGGGTTGAGATTCCAGACATTGGTGTTAGATTGTTACCCACACGCAATAGTGCACAAATTAATATTGATGGAATAGTAACAAAATAATATAAGACATATTATTATTACCGTATTAATTTTTTTAAGTACTTCATGTTTATAATAGGAACATTAAAAAAAAAATTAATGAAAAAAAGTGAATAAATTCAACACAGGCATGATACACAAAATTATTAATAGAAAAACAAGTTAATAATAGTACAAATAAGTTTTACTGATTGGTGCATTTCCAACAATATTTGCCATACAAAAAAATATAACAAAAAAAATTAATTAATTAATTAAAAAAAACAAGCAAATAGTAACACCAAACATTAAAAAAAACAACACTTTATTTTATAAAAAAAAATCTATTGAGAATAATATTAAACTTTTGTATGGTTCTCATTGTCCATACATGTTGTGTGCTACATAAGTAGTCTGTTTGGTAATCACTGATATTATAATACTGGAGTTTTTCTATTACAGGGTACAGAATGTCCATATCTGTTGTGAGCTACATAAGCTGCGTGATTGGAAACATGAACCATGGAGTATCCTGGTGCCAAACATTTGGCACATCTTGCATCATGAAAAGAGGAATCTAAAAAAACTTGGGTATTGTGTACAGACTTATAATTGCCAGGTCCAGGACTATAAACTTTTGTCTTCAAATGATCTGTAACATTCCCATCTGTTATGTTGCCTGTAAGTCCACAACTAGGATAGTACCAGATCCAGTCAAACTGGCATGAGCCTGCTGGCTTTGAGAAACAGAACTTCAAAATGTAGTCCTTCAATTGAGTCTTTCCTGGGATTCTCGGCACAAAGAAGTCATCAGTATCTAGTGGCATTGCATAGTCGTATGTTCCAATATAACGATAGATACAGCCCACTTTGCGGAGAATCTCTGAATGCAGAGAAAGCTCTCCACCTGTTACAGGACTGTCTGCATACCACTCTTTCCACACACTGAATGATAAATACCCTTCTTTATATTGTTTCCATAAAAAAAATCATTTACAATCAAATCATCAAATCCTTTGTCAGTTATAAAATGATCTAAAATACTGAAGTGAACATGATCTACCCCGAGGGTCTTCTGGTATTGAACAAACTCGTGAATAAAGCTTGCCTTTCGATTATGAATTTTAGAGCAGGTGACAGTTGTAAAATTGTACTTGCCTGTAGGAGTCACTCTTGGAGCAGGAAAGAAAAGAGGATGTTGAGATGTCTCTCTGATCTCTGGAGAACTTGGTCCAGTCTTGTAAACTACATGAACTTCACTGCCATTGGTTCCTGGCATATCATAACAATGTACTCGCATGTTCTCATACAGGAATGGCTTCTTTCCAAGCCAGTCATGCATTAAATAGTTCTCAAGACCTGAGTACATAGTAAAGTTTGGGGCATTTTTGCCATCGACACCACAACCAACTATCCATCCTTCATCTAAAATAGTTCTGTTGACAGTAATAAATATAACAGTTAGGTTCATATGACCATCTCTAGGACGAGAGTCAAAAAATGCAGTGTGAACAATAAGATCTTTAGAGAATGGTTCATGGAAAGTGTTTAGTAGTTTGAAAGGATTAATTGCTGTTGAATATGTAGAATTAATTGCTATTGGTGGATATTCAGACTCAATAATGTGTGGAGGTTTCTTGTTTGAGAAGACCAAAGTGTAGTAACATAAAAAGCAGAATAGTAGATAGCCAATACAAGTTGTGGAAAGAATCCACTTTGTTGCCTTTGAATTCATCTCGTCTATAAATAAATATGCAATAACAGTAATTAGAATGACAAATACATTAGAACAACTGCAACAAACTAAACTGTTTGAATGTCATCTTTGGGAATGGCACTTTCTTGTAATCGCATAGGTCAAAGATTACAAAGATAAACTACGTACACAGTATTATTGTTTGTTAGTGTAAAACTAAAAAAAAAACTTGGTAAAATTAAGATTAAGTGGTAAGTATTTTAACATAGTGTCATGTCAGACTGTTGGGTAAAGAAACCAAAAATGCAAAAGAGCAGTATTAAAAATTAAGAGTGAGGATATAGCAGCCAAACTGCATAAATGACTGCATGACTGTCATTGCTTAACAATTTATGTTCCAAATATAATAATGCTTTAGCTATTGATTCATCCATTCACAAAGGCCTTGGCTATAGTCTCAGCGGTGATATCCGCGAGGGGAATGGTTCAGGCTAGTGGGTGAACCTATCAATGCAGGTGAGCATGTAGCTGAATCCCCGAGAGGACAGAAGATATCTATGTGAACGTGGTCAAACAGGACAAGGTGTGACAAACGACAAAGTGGGCTGACAAGAGGCTCCATGTAGCATGGATGTTGAGAGGAAGGTTTTGAAAACAGCGCGTCGAAGGGCTGAGAAACGATTGCACGAGGGATCCCGGTAGAAACACCACATGAAATCATGTGGACAAAGGAGACGGATTCCAACTTTAATGAAGACCAAGTGGGTGTATTGGAAGTGTTTTACGTCCAACTAGCTAAGTATAGAGGAACTACACTACTTTGGCCAACATAAAAATATATCGCACGTGACTGACTATATCAGGTAAGAGATGACGATGACAGTGAAAACAGAAAATAGGAAAAGGACAACAATCATAAAAACTACAATAAGTTCATAATTTCACTACAGGTGTGGATCTATTTTAATGAGGCATCAATATAGTATGTTTCGACCAAGTTTGCTGGTCTTCTTCAGGTACAGAAAATAGCAATACTCTGTACCCTATTTTCTGTACCTGAAGAAGATTAGCAAACTTGGTCAAAACATACTAGAATTAGAGTTATTGACGTGAGAGTCCAACAAGTAACAGCTAGCAAATAGAATGATCTAAACTACATCACTATGCCTCTCAAAAATTACATAACAGACTGGTAACTGACATTTGCTAAGGTACACACCATACAACCTCTTCAGCATAAAGCATGGAATACAACCCCTTCACCACGAATACAACTACTTCAGCATAAATGAATACAACAGCATAAAGCACGGATGGAATATCACCAACCACTTTGGCATAGCTAAAGCATTCTGGCATATAGCTATACCTTAGTCTGGCGGCGCCTCAGGAAGGAAAGGGTCTGGTAGCTCTAGTATCAACAACGTGCGCCGGCACCAAAATAAAGGCGCTCCAATCAGATTGCAGAATCGTTAATTAAGCGCATTCCTCAACCACATATTCAACGCGCGCCAGTTTATTCTGTGTTGTTAGCTATGGGAGATCAAGTGATGAACAGCGTGTTTAGAAGTTAGTTTCGTGCGTAAAGCCAGAGCAGATGAAAGGGAATTTTAAAAAGAAATGTTTTTGTAGCTCTCACTACAGGGTACACGGAAAGAGTACTTTTTTCCAGAGTTTATCACTTGTATAGACCAATTCCTACACTAGTGTGAACCAGCCATTACTGTTGTTGTCATTCTGCATTATTGAAACACCACAGTCGCAAAGAGACAATCCAACAAAATGTTTACTAGCAACAAAATGTTTGACTCACGATTGATTTTAGCCCACACCTGTGATGTCATTTGCACAAGTCGTTGCTGCTACTAAGAGATACCAGACTAGCTACACCTGTGACTGACTTAGTCTCGCGTAGCCAGACCCTTTACCTAACAGCTACGCTGGGAAAGTGTCTGGTGGCATTAGATCAGAGTACCAGTTCAATACACTCCAGTCTCAGGGGGAAGTTGTGGTTCCGGTGGTGGTTGTCAGTAATTTAGGATTACCGCAGCCAA
>WLWD01005080.1_pt1 | contig 15354 bp, 7 predicted proteins | sample 6712731 | NCBI WGS metagenome assembly WLWD01 (sample SAMN12718690, study PRJNA576275) | sponge metagenome | isolation source: marine sponge | host: Mycale hentscheli | place: New Zealand: South Island, Marlborough, Capsize Point | collected 2014-11-01
TGTATTGTTTTGTTGTTTTTTTTCTTCCAAGCAGTTGCAGAGAGTTGTTACTATGGCACTGAAATCCCTTTACCCTGTATGCTAAATTTAAAAACTGGACCTTATTTCCAGTAGCTTTAGTGTTAGAAGTCAAAATCAATAGTATAGTCTTTAGGCTCGCTCGCCATTTGTGCTCAAGCCCAGTCACTAGTTCCCGAACGAGCGACGCGCACGAGCCTGATCTCTAATGAGTTTCGCGATATTATTTATTTAGTGGCGAGCGAGCGTAGCGAGCGAGACCTTACAAGGGGTACACAATTGAAAAATCGGGGAGTTTGTTTTAGTTTTTGTATAATTTTGCACTACGTATGTCATTTGGTACTTTGACCCGCGCGTTTTTGTGTTTTATATGTCGGACCCCTTCCCCAAATAGGCACTAAACGAACTTCTGGTTTATCGATCAGTAACCCTTATCACCTATGATTGACTTGTTTTTACCGCTTTAAATTCTTTTTCGGTTCATTTTTACCTATCTCAAGTTAGTGCGGTGGACGTCAAGTGGCGCGCTTTGTCATGTTTATAAGCCGTGCGCAACAGTCTTGCCTTGAAAATACAATTGTCCACTAGACTACGGCGAAGGTTCTTCGGTGTAGTTGCATGCAGGTTGCTGTCACAAAGAAACCATGTGTTTACAACCACTACTTAGCTAAAGAATATCACAAAGAAAACTTTAAATAACGTGTATTGTTTTGTTGTTGTTTTTTTCCTTCAATTCAAGCAGTTGCAGAGAGTTGTTAGAAATCCCTTCACCGTGTATGCGAAATTAAAAAACTGGACCTTATTTTCAGTAGCTTCAGTGTTAGAAGTCAAATAGTATAGTCTTTAGGCTCGCTCGCCATTTGTGCTCAAGCACATCACTAGTTAGGTCTAGAAATTGTTTTTGTTCTTGCGTGGGCGTACGTGTGTACCCTTTCTCCTACGCGCTTGCGCGGGCCGGGTAACCTTCTTAGCAACATTTTGTTTTGTTTACCCGCCGTACGAAGTAGCGATGCCCAGTAGACAAAACGTTAGAAACGCTCGGTCAAGAGCTTTGAGGGCGTTCGGAACTCCAGAAGAAAAAATAGTAAGGAAAGAGATAAGAAATGAAAAGGACAGGGCAAGGAGGAGGAGAGCTAAAACGAAACAGAAACAGGTAGCAAAGTAAAGAATCTTTCTTTTTGAAAAGCCATTAAATGTTCCTTATTAGACTATTCCTGAGGATTACTGTACCAATCAACTTTATACAGCTGTAGACTCAACTACTCTTGAAGACACTGAAAATGCAGCCACACCATCTGAACAAGAAGCTAATATCCCCACTACTTTTTTTGCACTGCAAGAGGAAGGAAAAGACATCTATCAGAGGACATCCATTTTCATATACACCCAAAGCAGCAAAAAAAGTTGCAGAAAATATAACTCAAACAATTTCGATACCGCAAAGCCTTTCAGCTTATCAGCAACGAATGCAAGAGGTAAATATAAAATATAATATATACTTCAATAAGTTAATACGAGACATTTTCGTTTAGGAAACCATTATGCAGAGAGCAACGTCTACAACTAATGTTACAAAAACAGCAAGTCACACATTTGTTTGAAAGTGATAGTGAAAGAGATCACAGGCTCCACTGTTTGTCCACTAACCAACTGTTGAGAACAGCAAATGAATCTTCATTACAAAATTCCTCTAGATTAGAGCAGTTGTCAACTAACCAACAGCAGAGATTGGCAGATGAAACACCACTTCAACGGGAGACTAGATTGTCTCAAGTTAGGGGGAACAGGTCAAGACAACAACCCCAGGTTCCATTGCACCATACTATTCCAGCATTTGATGATCCTCAAGTTCACACAGCAATGCGTAATTTTCATGCTAAAATTTCATCGATTACTATTCCAGTCTGCATAACGTGTATGGAGAAATTTCCAGGCACCAAAATGAAATTTAAGTTACTGGAATGTTGTCGATGTAGCCGGGATAAACATATCCCTAAGCTCTATTCAGCTCAAAATAACATGCATCCTGGAAACATTCCTCCACTTGCAGGTTAAATTTAATGTAAAACTATAAAAATTAACCTAACTCTATTATCAAACTATGTAGTCTAAGATCTACATCCATTTAACATACTCTGCTCTCCCTCAGAATATGTTATAGTACCCAAACAAACTCTTTTATTTTATTTTTTTATTAAACCACAAAGTTTACATCAGCTATAACTGTAATGATGTATGACATTTTTAATTAAATAGCGGTATATTCTGTCTAAAATACCAGCCAATAACTTTGATGGTAAAATAATTCATTATTCTTATATTATCACAAATAATATAACATTTAAACTTTATTATATAAAGCAATACTATGTAGCTGATTACGAATTACATTAATAAAATAAATAATAAAATAATTCATTACTCTTGTTTTACCACAAAAAGTATAACATTTAAACTTTATTATACATAGCCTAAATTTTATAGCCTTCATCATACAGTGGTATAGAATAGAAGCACCAATGAATCTATATGAAACAACAGACAGACATAACATTAACAACATCAAAATAAATAACTGTATCTATAGCTGCAATTACAGGGAACATGCATCGCTCGCTTCGCTATTTTGCGCTATTCGAGCGCACCACTAGTTATTTGTATATATGTATGGACGTACGTAAGGCATTTTTGTACTTTGACCCTCGCGTTTTTGTGTTAGTTCGGTTGTCGACCCCGTCCCAAATTGCACTAAACAGAATCCTCTGGTTTAGCGATCAGTACCCGTATCACCCTAGAAATTGAATTGTTTACCGTTTTGAATTCTTTTGCCGGTACAGTTAAAACTTGACAACTTAAGGGACTTCCATTTCTATTCGAGTTAGTGGCGGTGGTAAGTCAATGCGCTCTTTGTCATGGTTATAAGCCGTGCGCACAGTATTTACCTGAAAATACATTGTCCACTAGACTACTGCGAAGGTAAGTCTGTGTAGGTGCATGTCCAGCTGTGTCAAAGCATTGTGTGTTACAACCACTACTTAGCTAAAGAATAAGAATATCACAAAGAAAACTTTTAAATAACGTGTATTGTTTTGTTGTTGTTTTTTTTTCCTTCAATTCAAGCAGTTGCAGAGAGTTGTTACTATGGCACTGAAATCCCTTTACCCTGTATGCTAAATTTAAAAACTTGACCTTATTTTCAGTAGCTTCAGTGTTAGAAGTCAATAAAAATAGTATAGTCTTTAGGCTCGATCGCCATTTGTGCTCAAGCACACCACTAGTACTGTCTCGCTCGCTTCGCTCGCTCGCCAATAAATAAACATCCCCGATTTTCGATTGTGTTACCCCTGTAAGTGTCTCGCTCGCTACGCTCGCTCGCCAATAATGTTTGGACGTACGTAAGGCATTTTTGTACTTTGACCCTCGCGTTTTTGTGTAAGTTCGGTGGTCGACCCCGTCCCAAACTTCACTAAACAGAATCCTCCGTTTATCGATCAGTACCCGTATCACCCTAGAAATTGAATTGTTTACTGTTTTGAATTCTTTTACGGGTGCTATTAAAACGTGAAAACTTACGGGACTTCCATTTCTATTCGAGTTAGTGGCAGTGGTAAGTCAATGCGCTCTTTGGCATGGTTATAAGCCGTACGCAACAGTATTTACTTGAAAATGCATTGTCCACTAGACTAACCCCGAAGGTAAGTCTTGTATAGGTGTGTCGTGTGCTTTACAGCCACTATTTAGCTAAAGAATATCACAAAGAAAACGTTTAAATAGCGTGTATTGTTTTGTTGTTGTTGTTTTCCTTCAATTCAAACAGTTGCATCGAGTTGTTACTATGGTACTGAAATCCCTTTACAGTGTATGCCTAATTAAACTTGACCTATTTTCATAGCTTCATTGTTGGAAAGTCAATTATAACAAGAGTATAGTCGTTGCTAGCTTCGCCATGTTGTGCTCAAGCACATCACTAGTATTACTAGTGATGTGCTTGAGCACAAATGGCGAGCGAGCCTAGAGACTATACTATTGATTTTGACTTCTAACACTGAAGCTACTTAAAATAAGGTCCAGTTTTTAAATTTAGCATACAGGGTAAAGGGATTTCAGTGCCATAGTAACAACTCTCTGCAACTGCTTGAATTGAAGGAAAAAAAACAACAACAAAACAATACAAGTTATTTAAATGTTTTCTTTGTGTTATTCTTTAGCTAATAGTGGTTGTAACACACAATGCTTTGACACAACTGGACATGCACCTACAGACTTACCTTAGTGGTAGTCTAGTGGACAATGTATTTGCAAGTAAATACTGTTGCGCACGGCTTATAACCATGACAAAGAGCGCATTGACTTACCACCGCCACTAACGCGAATAGAAATGGAAGTCCCTTAAGTTTTCAAGTTTTAACTGCACCCGCAAAAGAATTCAAAACGGTAAACAATTCAATTTCTAGGGTGATACGGGTACTGATCGATAAACCAGAGGATTCTGTTTAGTGCAATTTGGGACGGGGTCGAACAAATAACTAACACAAAACCGCGAGGGTCAAAGTACAAAATGACATACGTACGTCCAAACATATATACAACAAACATCCCCCATTTTTTCATTTTTACCCTGTAAGTGTCCTCGCTCGCTAAACGCTCGCTCGCCAATTACACTAGTTGTTTGCTGAGCACAAATGGCGAGCGAGCCTAAAGACTATACTACTTCTGAACACGGACTCTGAAAATAAGGTCAAGTTTTTAATTTAGCATACAGGGGTAAAGGGATTTCAGTGCCATAGTACACATCTCTCTGCCACTGCGTGAATTGAAAGGAAAAAACCACAAACCAACACAACAAGAATACACGTTATTTAAAGTTTTCTTTGGTGATATTCTTTATCTAAGTAAGTGGTTGTAACGACACAATGCTTGACACAACTGGACATGCACCTACCCAGACTTCCTCGCGTAGTCTCGTGGACTATGTATTTTTCAAGGTAAATACTGTGGCGCACGGCTTCTAACCATGAACAAAGAGCGCATGACTTACCACCGCCCCTAACCTCGAATAGAAATGGAAGTCCCTTAAGTTGTCAAGTATTAACTGCACCCGCAAAAGAATTCAAAACGGTAAACAATTCAATTTCTAGGGTGATACGGGTACTGATCGATAAACCAGAGGATTCTGTTTAGTGCAATTTGGGACGGGGTCGAACACATAACTAACACAAAAACGCGAGGGTCAAAGTACAAAATGACATACGTACGTCCAAACATATATACAAACAAACATCCCCGATTTTTTCATTTTTACCCCTGTAAGTGTCTCGCTCGCTACGCTCGCTCGCCAATTAAATTAGTAGAGGTCGTTTATTGTAACTGGTTGCGCGTGGTTCACGATCTTCCGGTTGCTAAAAAATGAGCACTTGTAGTGCATGATTCAAGTCGTGCGAGTAGCCTTCTGAGTGGACTTCCAGAGAAACCAAGTATGGAAAAAAAAACTGTGGTAAAGCGAGTGTTCCAAGCTACCTGGTTTGGTTCCTGGAGGTAGATTCACTACAATGAGGCAGAAGATTGTGTTCACTGTCATATTTGCCTTACTGCCTTGAAGCAAAAGCTGATTAATCTTACTCCAGGAGATGACTCTGCTTTTGTAAGTTCAAACAATAATGTTAATTGAAGACTTTTACTTTAATGTTGCATCTTTAGCTTGTTAGAGGCTATAATAACTGGAACATTCACGTAATATAATTCATTCATTCATTTTTTTTTCTAATTCATAATATTATAATTATAACCACATATCTCATTGGGCTAGACCACACCCACTTCCTGTTAACTAGTAAGTCACACCCACTTCCTGGCCTCACCTGTTCAGTTTAGCCGACTAAGGCCTTGCATGTTATTAGCATATTGAAGAATCTGACGTGTCCAGTGAACAAAAATGAAATGAGAGAAACTGCCGGGGTCCATGTAATTAGCATATTTTAGAGTCGGACGTGTCCAGTGGACTAAAATGAAATGAGAAATACTGTCGGGGACCATGTAATTAGCATATTTTAGAGTCGGACGTGTCCAGTGTACTGAAATAAAACGAGAGAAACTGCAGGGGACCATGTTATTAGCATATTGCAGAATCTGACGTGTCCAGTGGACTAAAATAAAACGAGAAAAACTGCCAGGGACCATGTAATTAGCAAATTTTAGAGTCGGACGTGTCCAGTGGACTAAAACGAAACGACAGAAACTGCCAGGGGCCATGTAATTAGCAAATTATAGAGTCAGACGTGTCCGGTGGACTAAAATGAAATGAGAGAAACTGCCAGGGACCATGTAATTAGCATATTTTAGAGTTGGACGTGTCCAGCGGACTAAAATGAAATGAGAGAAACTGCCGTGGACCATGTAATTAGCATATTTTAGAGTTGGACGTGTCCTGTGGACTAAAATGAAACGAGAGAAACTGCCATGGACCATGTAATTAGCAAATATTTGAGTCGGACGTGTCCAGTGGACTAAAATAAAACAAGAGAAACTGCCAGGAAACATGTAATTAGCATATTTTAGAGTCAGACGTGTCCAGTGGACAAAAATGAAACGAGAGAAACTGCCAGGGACCATGTAATTAGCATATTTTTGAGTCAGATGTGTCCAGTGGACTAAAATGGAACGAGAGAAACTGCCGGGGACCATGTAATTAGCATATTTCATGGTTGAACGTGTCCAGTGGACATATACGAAATGAGAGAAACTGCCAGGGACCATGTAATTAGCATATTTTAGAATCGAACGTGTCCAATGAACTAAAATGAAATGAGAGCAACTACCTGGGACCATGTTATTAGCGTATTGAAGAATCGGACATGTCCAATGGACTAAAATGAAACGAGAGAAACTGCCGGGGACCATGTAATTAACATATTATTTTAAAGTTGGACGTGTCCAGTGGACTAAAATGAAACGGGAGAATGTGCCGGGGACCATGTATTAAACATATTTAAGAGTCAGACATGTCCAGTGGACTAAAATAAAACAAGAGAAACTGTCAGGGACCATGTAATTACCATATTGCAGAATCGGACGTGTCCAGTGGACTAAAATGAAACGAGAGAAGCTGCCATTGACCATATTATTAGCATATTGAAGAATCGGACGTGTCCAGCGGACTAAAATGTAACGAGAGAAACTGCCGGGGACCATGTAATTAGCATATTTTAGAGTCGGACGTGTCCAGTGAAATAAAATGAAACAAGAGAAACTGCCGTGGACCATGTAATTAGCATATTTTAGAGTCGGACGTGTACAGTGAACTAAAATGAAACGAGAGAAACTGCCGGGGACCATGTAATTAGCATATTTTAGAGTCAGACGTGTCCAGTGGACTAAAATGAAACGAGAGAAACTGCCAGGGACCATGTAATTAGCATATTTTAAAGTCGGACGTGTCCAGTGGACTAAAATGAAACGATAGAAACATCCAGGGACCATGTAATTAACATATTTCATTGTCGAACGTGTCCAGTGGACAAAAATAAAATGAGAGAAACTGTCGGGGACCATGTAATTAGCATATTTTGGAGTCAGACGTGTCCAATGAACTAAAATGAAACGAGAGAAACTACCTGGGACTATGTTATTAGCGTATTGAAGAATCGGACATGTCCAGTGGACTTAAATGAAACAAGAGAAACTGCCGGGGACCATGTAATTAGCATATTTCATGGTCGAACGCGTCCAGTGGACATAAATGAAATGAGAAATACTGTCGGGGACCATGTAATTAGCATATTTTAGAATCGAACGTGTCCAATGAACTAAAATGAAATGAGAGAAACTACCTGGGACCATGTTATTAGCATATTGAAGAATCGGACATGTCCAATGGACTAAAATGAAACGAGAGAAACTGCCGGGGACCATGTAATTAACATATTATTTTAAAGTTGGACGTGTCCAGTGGACTAAAATGAAACGGGAGAATGTGCCGGGGACCATGTATTAAACATATTTAAGAGTCAGACATGTCCAGTGGACTAAAATGAAACAAGAGAAACTGTCAGGGACCATGTAATTAGCATATTGCAGAATCGGACGTGTCCAATGGACTAAAATGAAATGAGAGAAGCTGCCATTGACCATATTATTAGCATATTGAAGAATCGGACGTGTCCAGCGGACTAAAATGTAACGAGAGAAACTGCCGGGGACCATGTAATTAGCATATTTTAGAGTCGGACGTGTCCAGTGAAATAAAATAAAACAAGAGAAACTGCCGTGGACCATGTAATTAGCATATTTTAGAGTCGGACGTGTACAGTGAACTAAAATGAAACGAGAGAAACTGCCGGGGACCATGTAATTAGCATATTTTAGAGTCAGACGTGTCCAGTGGACTAAAATGAAACGAGAGAAACTGCCAGGGACCATGTAATTAGCATATTTTAAAGTCGGACGTGTCCAGTAAACTAAAATGAAACGATAGAAACAGCCAGGGACCATGTAATTAACATATTTCATGGTCGAACGTGTCCAGTGGACAAAAATAAAATGAGAGAAACTGTCGGGGACCATGTAATTAGCATATTTTGGAGTCAGACGTGTCCAATGAACTAAAATGAAACGAGAGAAACTACCTGGGACTATGTTATTAGCGTATTGAAGAATCGGACATGTCCAGTCGACTTAAATGAAACAAGAGAAACTGTCGGGGACCATGTAATTAGCATATTTCATGGTCGAACGCGTCCAGTGGACATAAATGAAACGAGAGAAACTGCCTGGGACCATGTAATTAGCGTATTGAAGAATCGGACGTGTCCAGTGGACTAAAATGAAATGAGAGACACTGCCGGGGACCATGTTATTAGCATATTGAAGAATCTGACGTGTCCAGTGGACTAAAATGAAACGAGAGAAACTGCCGGGGACCATGTAATTAGCATATTTTAGAGTTGGACGTGTCCTGTGGACTAAAATGAAACGAGAGAAACTGCCGTGGACCATGTAATTAGCATATTTTTGAGTTGGACGTGTCCAGTGGACTAAAATGAAACGAGAGAAACTGCCGTTGACCAAGTAATTAGCATATTTTAGAATCGGATGTGTCCAGTGGACAAAAATGAAACGAGAGAAACTGCCGTGGACCATGTAATTAGCATATTTCATGGTCGAACGTGTCAAGTGGACATATATGAAATGAGAGAAACTGCTAGGGGACCATGTAATTAGCATATTTTAGAATCGAACGTGTCCAATGAACTAAAATGAAAGGAGAGAAACTACCTGGGACCATGTTATTAGCGTATTGAAGAATCGGACATGTCCAATGGACTAAAATGAAACGAGAGAAACTGCCGGGGACCATGTAATTAGCAAATTTTTGAGTCGGACGTGTCCAGTGGACTAAAATGAAACGAGAGAAACTGCCAGGGACCATGTAATTAGCATATTTTAGAGTCAGACGTGTCCAGTGGACAAAAACGAAACGAGAGAAACTGCCAGGGACCATGTAATTAGCATATTTTTGAGTCAGATGTGTCCAGTGGACTAAAATGGAACGAGAGAAACTGGCGGGGACCATGTAATTAGCATATTTCATGGTCGAACGTGTCCAGTGGACATATACGAAATGAGAGAAACTGCCAGGGACCATGTAATTAGCATATTTTAGAATCGAACGTGTCCAATGAACTAAAATGAAATGAGAGAAACTACCTGGGACCATGTTATTAGCGTATTGAAGAATCGGACATGTCCAATGGACTAGAATGAAACGAGAAAAACTGCCGGGGACCATGTAATTAGCATATTCTAAAGTTGGACGTGTCCAGTGGACTAAAATGAAACGAGAGAAACTGCCAGGGACCATGTTATTAGCATATTGCAGAATCAGACGTGTCCAGTGGACTAAAATGAAACGAGAGAAACTGCCGTTGACCATATTATTAGCATATTGAAAAATCGGACGTGTCCAGTAGACTAAAATGAAACGAGAGAAACTACCTGGGACCATGTTATTAGCGTATTGAAGAATTGGACATGTCCAGTGGACTAAAATGAAACAAGAGAAACTGCCGGGGACCATGTAATTAGCATATTTCATGGTCGAACGCGTCCAGTGGACATAAATGAAATGAGAGAAACTGCCTGGGACCATGTAATTAGCGTATTGAAGAATCGGACGTGTACAGTGAACCGAAATGAAACGAGAGAAACTGCCGGGTACCATGTTATTAGCATATTGCAGAATCTGACGTGTCCAGTGGACTAAAATGAAACGAGAGAAACTGCTGGGGACCATGTTATTAGCTTAATGTAGAATCGGACGTGTCCAGTAGACTAAAATGAAACGAGAGAAACTGCCAGGGACCATGTAATTAGCAAACTTTAGAGTCGGACGTGTCCAGTGGACTAAAACGAAACGAAAGAAACTGCAAGGGACCATGTAATTAGCAAACTTTAGAGTCGGACGTGTCCGGTGGACTAAAATGAAATGAGAGAAACTGCCAGGGACCATGTAATTAGCATATTTTAGAGTTGGACATGTCCAGTGAACTAAAATGAAACGAGAGAAACTGCCGTTGACCATATTATTAGCATATTGAAGAATCGGACGTGTCCAGTGGACTAAAATGAAACAAGAGAAACTGCCGGGGACCATGTAATTAGCATATTTTAGAGTCGGACGTGTCCAGTGGAATAAAATAAAACAAGAGAAACTGCCGTGGACCATGCAATTAGCATGTTTTAGAGTCGGACGTGTGCAGTGGACTAAAATGAAACGAGAGAAACTATCTGGGACCATGTAATTAGCATATTTTGGAGTCAGACGTGTCCAATGAACAAAAATGAAACGAGAGAAACTACCTGGGACCATGTTATTAGCGTATTGAAGAATTGGACATGTCCAATGGACTAAAATGAAACAAGAGAAACTGCCGGGGACCATGTAATTAGCATATTTCATGGTCGAACGCGTCCAGTGGACATAAATGAAATGAGAGAAACTGCCTGGGACCATGTAATTAGCGTATTGAAGAATCGGACATGTCCAGTGGACTAAAATGAAACGAGAGAAACTGCCGGGGACCATGTTATTAGCATATTGCAGAATCGGACGTGTCCAGTGGACTAAAATGTAACGAGAGAAACTGCCGGGGACCATGTAATTAGCATATTTTAGAATCGAACGTGTCCAATGAACTAAAATGAAATGAGAGAAACTACCTGGGACCATGTTATTAGCGTATTGAAGAATCGGACATGTCCAATGGACTAGAATGAAACGAGAGAAACTGCCGGGGACCATGTAACTAGCATATTCTAAAGTTGGACGTGTCCAGTTGACTAAAATGAAACGGGAGAATGTGCCGGAGACCATATTATTAGCATATTGCAGAATCAGACGTGTCCAGTGGACTAAAATGAAACGAGAGAAACTGCCGTTGACCATATTATTAGCATATTGAAGAATCGAACGTGTCCAGTGGACTAAAATGTAACGAGAGAAACTGCCGGGGACCATGTAATTAGCATATTTTAGAGTCGGACGTGTCCAGTGGAATAAAATGAAACGAGAGAAACTACCTGGGACCATGTTATTAGCATATGTTTGAGTCAGATGTGTCCAGTGGACTAAAATGTAACGAGAGAAACTGCCGGGGACCATGTAATTAGCATATTTTAGAGTCGGACGTGTCCAGTGGAATAAAATGAAACGAGAGAAACTACCTGGGACCATGTTATTAGCGTATTGAAGAATCGGACATGTCCAGTGGACTAAAATGAAACGAGAGAAACTGCCGGGGACCATGTTATTAGCATATTGCAGAATCAGACGTGTCCAGTGGACTAAACTGAAACGAGAGAAACTGCTGGGGACCATGTAATTAGCATATTGCGGAATCGGACGTGTCCAGTGGACAAAAATAAAACCAGAGAAACTGCCTGGGACCATGTAATTAGCATATTTTAAAGTCGGACGTGTCCAATGGACTAAAATGAAACGAGAGAAACTGCCGGGGACCATGTAATTAGCATATTTTAGAATCGAACGTGTCCAATGAACTAAAATGAAATGAGAGAAACTACCTGGGACCATGTTATTAGCGTATTGAAGAATCGGACATGTCCAATGGACTAAAATGGGACGAGAGAAACTGCCGTGGACCATGTAATTAGCATATTTCATAGTCGGACGTGTCCAGTGGACTAAAATGAAACGAGAGAAACTGCCGTGGACCATGTATTTAGCATATTTTAGAGTCGGACGTGTCCAGTGGACTAAAATGAAACGAGAGAAACTGCCGGTGACCATGTTATTAGCATATTGAAGAATCGGACGTGTCCAGTGGACTAAAATGAAACGAGAGAAACTGCCGGTGACCATGTTATTAGCATATTGCAGAATCGGACGTGTCCAGTGGACTAAAATGAAACGAGAGAAACTGCCGGTGACCATGTTATTAGCACATTGCAAAATCGGACGTGTCCAGTGGACTAAAATGTAACGAGCGAAACTGCCGGTGACCATGTTATTAGCATATTTCATAGTCGGACGTGTCCAGTGGACTAAAATGAAACGAGAGAAACTGCCGGGGACCATGTAATTAGCATATTTTAGAGTCGAACGTGTCCAGTGGGCTAAAATGAAACAAGACAAACTGCCGTGGACCATGTAATTTGCATATTTTGGAGTCCGACGTGTCCAGCGGACTAAAATGAAACGAGAGAAACTGCCGGGGACCATGTAATTAGCATATTTTAGAGTCAGACGTGTCCAATGATCTAAAATGAAATGTGAGAAATTACCTGGGACCATGTTAATAGCGTATTGAAGAATCGGACATGTCCAGTGGACTAAAACAAAACGAGAGAAACTGCCGTGGGACCATGTAATTAGCATATTTTAGAGTCGGACGTGTCCACTGGTCAAAAATGAAACGAGAGAAACTGCCGGGGACCATGTTATTAGCTTATTGCAGAGTTGGACGTGTCCAGTGGACTATAATGAAACAAGAGAAACTGCTAGGGACCATGTAATTAGCGTATTTTAGAGTCAGACGTGTCCACTGGACTAAAATGAAACGAGAGAAACTACCGGGGACCATGTAATTAGCATATTTTAAAGTCGGACGTGTCCAGTGGACTAAAATGAGACGAGAGAAACTGCCGGGGACAATGTAATTAGTACAATTCATGGTCGAACGTTTCCAGTGGACTAAATTGAAATGAGAAAGACTGTCAGGGACCATGTCATTAGCATATTTTAGAGTCGGACGTGTCCAGTTAACTAAAATGAAACGAGAGAAACTGCCGGTGACCATGTTATTAGCATATTGAAGAATCGGACGTGTCCAGTGGACTAAAATGAAACGAGAGAAACTGCCGGTGACCATGTTATTAGCATATTGCAGAATCGGACGTGTCCAGTGGACTAAAATGAAACGAGAGAAACTGCCGGTGACCATGTTATTAGCACATTGCAAAATCGGACGTGTCCAGTGGACTAAAATGTAACGAGCGAAACTGCCGGTGACCATGTTATTAGCATATTTCATAGTCGGACGTGTCCAGTGGACTAAAATGAAACGAGAGAAACTGCCGGGGACCATGTTATTAGCACATTGCAAAATCGGACGTGTCCAGTGGACTAAAATGTAACGAGCGAAACTGCCGGTGACCATGTTATTAGCATATTTCATAGTCGGACGTGTCCAGTGGACTAAAATGAAACGAGAGAAACTGCCGGGCACCATGTAATTAGCATATTTAAGAGTCGGATGTGTCCAGTGGACTAAAATAAAACGAGAGAAACTGCCGGGGACCATGTAATTAGCATATTTTAAAGTCAGACGTGTTCAGTTGACTAAAATTAAATGAGAGAAACTGACGGGGGATAATGTAATTTGCATATTTTAGAGTCGGACGTGTCCTGTGGACTAAAATGTAACGAGAAAAACTGCCGGGGACCATGTAATTAACATATTTCATAGTCGGACGTGTCCAGTGGACAAAAATGAAACGAGAGAAACGGCCGGGGACCACGTAATTAGCATATTTTAGAGTCGGACGTGTCCAGTGGACTAAAATGACACGAGAGAAACTGCTGGGGACCACGTAATTTGCATATTTTAAAGTCGGACACGTCCAGTGGACTAAAATGAAACGAGAGAAACTGCACTATGTAATTAGCATATTTTAGAGTTGGACGTGTCTAGTGGACTAAAATGACACGAGAGAAACTGCTGGGGACCACGTAATTTGCATATTTTAGAGTCGGACGTGTCCAGTGGACTAAAATGAAACGAGAAAAACTGCCAGGGACCATGTAATTAGCATATTTTAGAGTTAGCATATTTCATAGTCGGACATGCTCAGTGGACTTAAATGAAGCGAGAGAAACTGCTGGGACCATGTAATTAGTATATATATATTTTATAACTGTCCAAATCTGTAGACAAAAGAAGTTCATCATTATGCCTCAATGATTGTACCAGATTGCAACCTAAATAAAGGTTATCTGATGAAGTTAGTTTCTTGTCATTATTATTGAAGTCTCACTTAGCTATACTCCACAATTACACATGATAAGAGAATATATGGAGCTTATTTCTGTAAAAGCCAACATGGCAAGTTATATATATATAATTTTAATAGCTACTAATAACTATATGTAATATTTAGGATAACAAGAGAGGGTGTGTCCTGGATTCCCATTTTCATTCAAAACTTAGTAAAAAGGGATATGTAATACTAATTTTATCACAATTCTGATCTTAGGTGGATTAATGGTTCAAGACATAAGTGTGGTGATTCTCTCCGCCATGCAGCAGAGAACACACACAACAACGTAAACATTTGTACTTCTAAGCAAACTGTAGGGGACCACGTAATTAGCATATTTTAAAGTCAGATTAGCTATATTGTGTGGCAATATTTAGAAATGGTTCACAGACAGCACCGAGTAATATCACTGTCTTAGCAAGTGAGCTGAAATGGGCGTGAGTTAGCGTGAATTTTAATATTTATTATTTAGGGTTGCCCAATATCGAGTCGGTTTCCGTGGTCTCAACTGATTAGCTTTATTCACAGCATTTCCTGTGAGAGCTATAGAATTGAGATTACTAAGACAGAGATATTGTAGATGAGGTCCCTACTGATTAGCTTTATTCACAGCATTTCCCTGTGAGAGCTATAGAATTGAGATTACTAAGACAGAGATATTGTAGATGAGGTCCCTACTGATTAGCTTTATTCACAGCATTTCCTGTGAGAGCTATAGAATTGAGATTACTAAGACAGAGATATTGTAGATGAGGTCCCTACTGATTAGCTTTATTCACAGCA
>WLWD01002229.1_pt1 | contig 15348 bp, 9 predicted proteins | sample 6712731 | NCBI WGS metagenome assembly WLWD01 (sample SAMN12718690, study PRJNA576275) | sponge metagenome | isolation source: marine sponge | host: Mycale hentscheli | place: New Zealand: South Island, Marlborough, Capsize Point | collected 2014-11-01
CTTGAAAAAACAAGAATGCTAAGGAAATAACCGTACAATAAATCCTCCGAACAAAATACTATAGTCACAATTGAGGTTGTAATGACTTGAATGTTCTAAAATTGTATCGAAGTAAATAGTGATACAAAATAAAAAAAACTAGAAAGATTTACAACAAAACCATTTTAATTAAGAATTGATGGTTACTAACACGTATGTGGCTAACCTCTACTAAAGTCATAATGTTTATGTCCATACTGTACGAACCTTTCTAATTTTTTGGAGTGAAGACAACTTTGCTGTCAGTTCATTAGGAGGAAATTTTTTATCTCATCTATGTAGTGGTGAGGCTGAAGGGTTTTTTCGGGTGGAGTATGACCTGAAGTACAAATTGTATTAACTGTTAATATACATTTCCAAACCTACAGTGTAAAGTGTTAATACTTAGATAATACTTCATGGTTAAAATGGTGTTATAGCAACATAATTTATTGAATCCTACTTTAGTGACTCACAAGAGTCCTCATGATAAGTGTAGCAACTTGTAGTGGTTTCCAAAATTGTACTAGATGCTTTCTTTTCCTACAAAAATAGTAACAGACATATACAATTTTATGATTTACTAGTGAACTTAAATGTCCTTGACTGTTTATATCATGAGGAAAGTCCATTAAATCTTTTGAAAGTAATGAATGCTTTGTCTATGAAATGAGAGAGCGTTTAGCACAGATTCTACACATGAGTTCACATACTATTTGTTGTAGACTTGGTGTACTCAAGGATACTGGTTCCAATTCTGGAAGTGAACTCATCTCTTTTAAATCATCATCCTCAGAAAGTGAACATTGAGGCTATAGAAGTGGGATGACAGGTATGTAGATTTCTTAACATAGAGGCTAACAAACATACCGTTCTGATAGGACTTGAAATACAAGAGGATAATGGGGATAACTCCTTTTGAGAACTCAAAGGCTACAAATTTTCAATTAGGTGTATATTACTAATTAATGATGAATTCAAAACTTCATTTACCAGTGGACTAATTGTTTTTCTCCTTTTCATTTTAGGTCTTGCAATGTCTTCTGATTCATCAGAATCAGAGAGAGGGGGCTCCAGTTCAGATGAAGAACTGCTTTGCTGTTATACACAATACATACATAATATGCTATACCTCTTGATTACAATTACCTTGGAGGTTGACTTGTATTCTTTTAAATGGGCTCCATTCACTCTAGCTACTATGTTATTGCGATTTGATATATCTTGAAGACGAAAAAGACCACGACCAAGACTACATACAACTTTGAAAGGTCCAACCCATTTTGGATCAAGTTTACCACCTCTCCTATGTCTCCTCCTGAAATCCTTCTTGAGGACTAGAGCACCATTCCTAAAAATGTGTGGATTTGAATGCTTCTGATCATAAATTCTCTTCTGACGGGATTGGGCATGAACTATATTGGCTTTTGCTTTTTTAAGAATGCTAGTTCTCTTCTCTGTGTTGGTGAGGATCAGATCTAATATAATAACATTCGCTAAATTTCATTACAATTATTGATTACACATACCATCAGTTACTTCTGGAAGGTTTTCATATTGGCATGATGCATCTTCAGTTATATCAATTGGGAGTACTGGACTTCTGGAGAACATCAACTCAAAGGGTGTGAACTTTGTAGATTCGTGTTGAGCTGTGTTGTAGGCATATATACATGTGTCAATGTAATCCTCCCAGGTCTCTTTTTCTTCCTGAACATATTTTACTAATATGCTCTGTAGAGTTTGATTGAACCTTTCAACCAGACCGTTAGCCTAAATTCAAGTTATAACATAAAAATTAGCAATAATAATAGTTATAATACCAGTACAAAGTGCAAGTAACCTGGGGGTGGTACGGTGTAGTCAGGCGATAGTCGATTTTTAGTAAACTCATGAGTTCACGATTCAATGAATTATTGAACTCTGATCCTTGATCTGAAGTCACTACCTTACAAATTCCCATTCTCATAAATACCTATAATAGTATATTCAATAAATTATAAGCTTCAAGACTTCATCATAGTGCATACATTTGACTACCTTGAACAATGCCGCAGCTACATTTTCTGCATATTTATTTTTCATAGGTATTGCCTCAACAAATTTTGTAAAATAATCTGTTATAGTCAGGATGTATTTGTTTCCTTGATGTGATGCAGGAGAAATGGGGCCAATGAAGTCCATACCAATGTGGTACCATGGTGACACAACTGGTACAGGATGGAGCTCTGGGGTAGATTGGCTTAATTTGCCATGAATCTTTTGGCATAGATCACAATTACTAACCTGGATTGTATCATAATTAATAAATAACAACACTCTTTGTCATTAAGTGACCAACGTTCTCTTCTGTATGAGTTATTTATTTACTTACCAATTTATTGACATCATTGACCATTCCCTGCCACATAAACCGCTCACTAACTCTTCCCAAAGTTTTTTTTGTGCCATGATGCCAGAATTCTGGATCTCTCGTCCAAATCAGTAATGTAACGAACCTAAGTTGTGGAAGTCATTATGAACTTAACTCCTTTTTTATTTTAAATAGTAACATTTAACTGGATCAGTAACATTTAACTAGAGCTTTTTTTTAATGTACTGAACAGTCCTTGGTTAATCAGGTCTCTATAGCTATAGATGATGTATTTTAGTGTGGAAAATATATAGCTATATCTCCAAAAAGCATGCCTATTAGAAACTCTGGAAGCCAGTTACCTAAAATGCTAGATATTTAGCTATCTGTTGCAAATTATACAATTGTAAATATTGTTTGAAACTTGGTAAATATCTTCATGCCTATACAAACTGAAGCATCTCCCTTTTAATTACAGTATAATCTAGTCATCATCCAAGAATGGTTTCAGGTGGTTTTGGTTTAGAGATTGCAATACTAAAAAATATTTTGAATGCTTAGTTTTAGTTTTTTTGCCTTTGAAGATTTTGCTAATTATTAGTTATTCTTCAATATTATGTAGTAGTTTGATAATATCAATTGACTTGTAGTTTTGGTTAATTTATGTAGTCTCAAATTCTTCAACAATGAGACTCGTAAAATAGAAAGTTTATGTAGTTTCCCAAATATTTTCAAAAATAGAATAGCTATTTCAATGAAAAAATTGTTAATAAATAAAGTATGATATTATTATATAGTTTAGAGAATAGCTAGCTAGCTATTTACTTATATCAGTGACACGATTCGAGGTGAATTGTTTACAATAAAAATTGCTTAGTTTTAGTTTTTGTCATCCACAAAATTTGAATAGAATACTGCGTCATCTAAAAATATTTAGTTGTAGTTTATGTACTGTAGCTACATCTTAGTTTTAGTTCTTATCAAAATGAAAGACCCCATGAAAAGTAACGGGTTTCAGTTTTTATTTTAGTCAACACTACATGTTTATAGCTCTAATTTTAAATGATATTGAATAAAATCCTTTACTATATATATGTATAAACTAATCTGCTACACCTGCAAAATACATTCTAGCTAATCATAGTCCCATATATGAATATTTTATAGTTAACTAGCTACTACAAAACATTTTTGACTTTTTTCCACGAAAGATAAAAATTTTATGCTGTACCTGAAGTAGCTACACCTTTTCACGTATCTTCTCAAACTTGCTACTACAATGGCAACAATGTGTAGATATGTGATTTTGTTACCTCTATAATGAAGTACTTGTGGTACTAAAAATGTAATGAATGCCTAAACACAAATGGCTATTTAGAAACTCTCTTACGATAGGACATGCGAAAATAGCTAATTGTAGAGTTTCGAATTAAAAATTGAAGTAGCTAGTAGCTACATGTAAAAGTAAGTTATATGCTGAGACTGAGAGATTAACAATCTACTGGTTAAATTCTGCAATGACTGTCCAGACAACACATACACACACACACACACTGAATATAACTAGCCATTGATCTGTGTTGTTTTGTGACTATAAATCAATTATACCTTCTTTCCATCTTTCTTACAATATACCACTTCACCCTCTTCAGTAATAGCCAATTTCTCAGCCTTTCTTCGTATTACCCTCTTCCCATTATTCGAAACACCTGCACAAACCCGTCCATTTGAATTGCGCAGTTGGCAGCATATAACTGAATACCTACCTGCAGGATATTCCCTAGTCCGGATATACCTAAGCGCATCCTTGACCAGAAGTACATCCTTATCGGTGTCAAAATCAACCACAGGATTGGAATCCACCATTGCGGCTATAATTCAAATTTTGGTTTAACTGGAGCGCACCCGGGCGGACCGAAATTAGCAGGGCGGACCAATTTTGGCTGCCAATTTCAGTCCGGCCGGACCGTATTTGGCGGGGGACCAAATTTCGCGTGACAACACGAGAGTGCCGGTTGTTGGTTGTCAAGAGCCGTTGGTAGTCAGAATGCCGTAGTATTAATGCTATGGAAGCTACTACTTCTCGAGGGAAGCTGAGATAAGTACGCAATTCCATATTTGTTAGCTAAATATACAAAATTAACTCTGGCCTTTCTTTTTTGTAGCTAAGAGCTAGTCAACAGTGACTGGTAAATTCAAATAGTCAGATTGGCTCAAATTTGGTACTACAAAAGTTACCACTGCTCAAGAAAAAAGTAAGTTTGTATTTGTGTGCTAAAATTGATTGTCTTTTGTTTTTGTAGGTGAGAGCTTGTTGTCAAGAATTCAAGGTAATTCAGATGGTCAAAGTAACTTCAATTTGATACTACAGAAGTTATCAATACTCAAGAATGATGTAAGTAGTAATTCCATATTTTGTTGGCTAAAATTACAAATAATAACACTGGTTTATTTTTTATCGTAGCTGAGAGCTGGTTCAAGAGTTACTGGTGATTGAGATTATCAGAATGGTTGATGTTTGATACTGCAAAAGTTACCATTAATAAGGTAAGAGAGTGATTTTGTATTTGTTTGCTGAATGTCATAACTGCTATTAAGTGTTGGCATGAAGTAAGCTAAAACATAGTAACATTTTATGTTACCTAACTATCAGGCTCGCTCGCCATTTGTGCTCAAGCACACCACTAGTATATATATATATGTATGTATGTATGTATGGATTGTACGTATGCCCTTTAAAAGCGCGCGCGGGGAACGTTTTTTCTTCAAAAACACGGCTTTTTAGGCTTGACCCCAGTTTATTCTGAAACTACAGCATTAAGCAAGTCTTACTTTATACTTAAGCTCCAAAGTGTGAGAAAATTCCTGCGAAAACGCTTGCTTTTCAAGAAACAAAAAGTTGATTCGATCGGTTACTATGACATTGAAGACCCTTTACCAGATTTAAATTCAAAACTTTGCCTTTTTTCCGGCTAAGTGCGGCTTGTTACTAATTGTCAAGAGCCACCTGTAGTCAGTACTAAGAGAGCTATCACTACTTCTGAAAAGCGTATGTAAGCACATAAAGTATTAATGCTAAGGAAGCTATTACTACTCAAGGGATGCCGAGGTAAGTACGCAATTCCATATTTGTTAGCTTAATATGCAAAATAACTCTGGCCTTTCTTTTTTATAGCTAAGAGCTTGTTGTCAACAGTGACTGGTAAATTCAAATAGTCAGAAGGACTCAAATTTGGTACTACAAAAGTTACCACTGCTGAAGAAAATGAGGTAAGAAAGTAATTTTGTATTTGTGTGCTAAATTTATTGATTGTCTTTTGTTTTTGTAGGTGAGAGCTTGTTGTCAAGAATTCAAGGTAATTCAGATGGTCAAAGTAACTTCAATTTGATACTACAGAAGTTATCAATACTCAAGAATGATGTAAGTAGTAATTCCATATTTGTTGGCTAAAATTACAAATAATAACACTGTTTTATTTTTTATCGTAGCTGAGAGCTTGTTCAAGAGTTACTGGTGATTGAGATTATCAGAATGGCAGATGTTTGATACTACAAAAGTTACCATTAATAAAGTAAGACAGTGATTTTGTATTTGTTTGCTGAAATCAAATGTCATAACTGCTATTAAGTGTTGGCATGAAGTAAGCTAAAACATAGTAACATTTTATGTTACCTAACTATCAGGCTCGCTCGCCATTTGTGCTCAAGCACACCACTAGTTTATTTGTATATATGTATGGACGTACGCAAGGCATTTTTGTACTTTGACCCTCGCGTTTTTGTGTTAGTTCGGTTGTCAATCCCGTCCCAAACTTCACTAAACAGAATCCTCTGTTTATCGATCAGTACCCGTATCACCCTAGAAATTGAATTGTTTACCTTTTTGAATTCTTTTACTGGTGCAGTTAAAACGTGAAAACTTACATGACTTCCATTTCTATTTGAGTTAGTGGCTGTGGTAAGTCAATGCGCTCTTTGGCATGGTTATAAGCCATATGCAACAGTATTTACTTGAAAATGCATTGTCCACTAGACTAACCACGAAGGTAAGTCTTGTGTAGGTGTACAACAGCATTTACTGGAAAATTCATTGTCCACTCCATTTTACACGTTTAAGTTGTGTCTGATTTCTAGCCTAATCTTAAGTCATACATAGGAGAAGATACTAATTAATTTTCTGGCTGGTGTGAGTTATCTTGGTTAATGCGCTATTTGTCATAGTTAACCCTACTCAACAGTTTTGGTCTGACCTGAAAATTCATTGTCCAATAGCCAAATCACTGAAGAAAGTAAGTCTTGTGTTGGTACATCAAGTGAACAAGTGTATGTGTTACAAGGACTGCTTAGCTGATGAACAATCTTTACCTCTATTGACAGGTTTTGTCTCTGACCTATCTGATTTTTTGCCTACACAGTTACGTCTTGTGTACTTATTGAGTCTATTTTCTAACTGATAGCATTCAAATGGCAAATTTACATTTGGTCCTATATTGAAGATAACCATTGTAGACTTGTTCAAGGTATGGCCACTTTTAAAACCATGGAGGGCGCTATGCCCATAACCACAAACTTCTGAGTTTTGAGCTAGCTAGATAGCCATCACATAACTCTTCATGATAATACAAAGATTACACATTTTAAAGCATATATTATATATGTTTATAAGTGGTTAATAAAATATATTGGTTAAGATAGATAAGTTATTTAAATATAAGTGGTTAAGATAGATAAGTTATTTAAATATATATTTATAGCTAAGTGTTTAAGATAAGTTATTTAAATACAATAATGTATTTCGACTTCTGGTGGTGGTATTGCTGTCTACAAAAAAAGTGCATCATATCATAATAGCTACAGGTTAAACCATAATGACTTACCTATTTCTTTTTCTTCTTCTTTTTTTCTGTATTAAAATGAAGTAAATTATGAGAATTTTAATACTATATATCTACTCACTTTATTGTTTAAAACTTGTTTTATTTGCTGAGCCACTGGTGGCGCCTCAGTCTTCTCTTCGGTCTGTCTTCCATTCTAACACAATTATATCACAACTGATACAATTCTTCTCCTAAATAAATCTACTCACTTGTTCTGCCATTGGTTCTGGTTCCATGACTGATAGCAGGTGACAAATCTAACCGCTAAGTAGCTACTGATCATGCGCAAACTACACAAAAACCGATGGTAGTCGCGCCGAGAACATTTCTCCCGCCTTTTACTCTTTGCACGTACTGCGCAGCGATTTTTCTGAGCTGTATAAAAACCAAGTAAACTGAACACCCGCATTATTGCTACCTGGATACGAGATTCCTACAGCAATTGCGGTGTGGATTAGGCGAACTAAGGCTAAGTTCTATAATTTGTGTGGCTGTTTCATTTATTTTATTCTTATTTTCTTTTACTTGTCAAGGTTTTGTGCTTTATAACTAATGGAGCTCGATAATCTCAACCTGAAAAAGGAAAGTGCTAATGAAAAACGGGCTCGCCTTGACAAAAAAACCCAGAGGGCACAAGAACTGAGGAGGGCTGAAACCGAACAAGAAAGGCAAGCCCGCCTTAAAAAAAGAAATGAAAAGGACAGGGCTAAACGCAAAGCAGAAAGTCCTCTAGAAACTGAGCAAAGACGAAAAAACAGAAAAATTTATGAAACAAATGAATCCGAAGTGCACAAAGAAGTTAGATTAGAGCATAAGAGGAGCAAACTAGCACAAGAGTCCCTTGATAGAAGAGCTGCTAGATTAAATGAAATGAGAATTCAGCAAAAACATAGACTAGCAGTTGAGAGCCAAGAGAATCGATCTGCTAGGCTACAAAATATGAGGATTTTGCAAAAAGAACATTTAGCCAATGAAACCGGAGATGACAGAGCTGCTCGGCTGGAACGCCTGAGTGTTCTTAAAGATGAACGCTTAGCCAAGGAAACACAAGAAGAAAAAGCTGCTAGACTAAAGTATCAAAGCACTCTTCGGGAAAAAAAACTGGCGAAAGAAACATCAGATGAACGGGCTGCTCGACTGAAACATCAAAACAATTTGCAGGAAAAAAAACTGGCTAAAGAAACATCAGATGAACGAGCTGCTCGACTGAAGCGTCAATGTGCTTATAAAGAAAATGCTTTGGCCAATGAAACTCCAGAACAAAAATCTGCTAGACTTCAAAACATGAGTGTCTATAAACGACAATTTGCTCAAGATGCAGTATTAAAAGTTGTCAATGCTGAACATTTACATAATAATGAAACTGCTCCTCTAATTCATCAAGCCATTCTTAAAGATAAAGTTGTGAAAGAGAAGATGGACAAATTTCATCACGAAATGTCTTCAATCGAGTCAACAATATGTATTGTATGCTCAGAAAAATTTCCTGGCACTAAAATGGCATCACTCTCAACTACATGTGTACGATGTTATCGAGACAAAGCAAACCCAAAACTTTATTCCTCTGAAAACAATATGAATCCTGGAGCAGTGCCCAATGAATTACAGGTTTGTGACATAAATTAGAATTTTCTATTGTATTACAGAACTAACCCGTTGAAATCACTTTAATAATAAACATTGCATAATATAAATGCATCCTCACATTATACACATTTTATAATTATTCCATCCATGTGACTGTATCTGAGTAAATTTAAATTACATATAAAGCAATAAAAGCATTCTAATAAGCTGTGAAGCATAATTATTAAATATATATATATTTATCTATTGATATATAACTGAGTACCATAAAATAACGTTTATATGTTTATATTTATATTCAAAATTAAGGGGTTTTCACAAGCAGAGGAAATGTTGATCTCGACTGTTATGCCACTAATGTCCATTTATCGACTACCCCATGGTCAGTATGGATACAAAGGCCATGTAATCAACCTGCCACAGGATGTCACTTCTTTTGCGTCCAGCCTTCCAAGAAACACAAAAAATCTTGATGTGTTGATCGTGAGGAAAGATGGTTCAGATAATACTCACAAGGACTTTAGAGTGAGACGCTCAGTTGTCCTACACGCTCTCCTGTGGCTAAAACAGCACAACAAGTATTATCGTGATGTGACAATTGATATGGAAGAAGTTAAGCAGCTCCCTATTGATGGAAATCTTTCCAATATCACCACTATTGAAGATGCAGCCATCAAAATTGAAGACAAAAGCCAGCAACAAGAGGAAAATGATGAAAGTTATCAAGAATTGGGATCCTTTGTTCCAATTACTGTGCAAAAGGGCACAGAAGAAGAGACAGTCAAGAAGTCCATAAATGAGCGACAAAAACCGCATCCAGACAATATAATTCCATGGCCGTCTCGAGGGGACACTCCAATAAACGAGTTTGTCACCGAAGGATACATCTCCTGTGCCTTCCCTACATTGTTTCCCACTGGTAAAGGTGATTTTTTGGCTCCAAGAGAGCGTACTGTAACGGTGGGGAATTACTTCAAGCATTTGATGCGTTATGAAGATGGCAGGTTTGCCAAACATCCTCGTTTTCGATATTTTGCTCTCAACACCGAAATGAGATGGCGTGCCCTCCAAACTGGTAAGATTTACATAAAGCAACACCCAAAAGATGCACGTCTGTCTTTGGAAGACTTGAAGGAAATGATCAGTAGTGGAGGGAAAGAGCTCAGCAAGCGAGTACTACATTATGCCACCAGCTTACGTGGAACTAAACAATTTTGGTTCAAGCAGCGAAGTAGGCTCATTTCCATGATTGACTGTCTCGGTATGCCCACTGTATTTTTCACTCATAGTGCCGCTGACAATCAGTGGCCTGAGCTGGCTCGTTTGATTGCTGAAAATCCAGATGAAAGTTCCAGCCGCAGCTCTGCAGTCAATAACAACCCGGCCATTGCTGATTGGTTCTTCTATGAACGAATTAGCAAGTTCATGAAAACATTTTATGTGGATGTTCTTGGAGCCACAGATTACTGGTTCAGATTCGAGTGGCAGCACAGGGGATCTCCTCATGTACATGGTGTAGCTTGGCTGCACAATGCACCAGACATTGAGAAACTATTGTCATCTGATGACAGTGCTGAATTGTTGGATGCTGCTGACAGGATTACTGCATATGTTGATGGCCTGGTTAGTACAATGAACCCAGGAATTCCTGCTGATGGGAACAACATAATCAATTCTATTCCCTTACCTAAGATTAAACCGCATGTGTGCAACCAACAATACCAAGGCATAAATAACTTGGAAATGGACCTGGTTGATTTAGTTGCTACTTGCCAACGGCACACAAGATGCTCAACATCATATTGCTTGAAGCGTAAGAGAGGCAAGCAGGAGTGCAGGTTCGGCTACCCCAAACCATTACAGCAAGTGACTACTATCACCACACAAGAAGGTGAACCTGTAGTGCTGACTTCCAGAAATGACAATTTGTTGAATGCCTACAACCCAGTACAATTGTCAGCTTGGAGAGCCAATGTTGATATGCAGTACATTATGTCCAGAAACAAAGTCATCAAGTATGTGGCAAAATATGCTACCAAATCTGAGCCTCGTTCAAAAGGTCTGCAAGAAGTATACAGTACAATCATGAAAAGCATCAAAGAGGATGCACACCACTCAAAGTAGTGCAAAAGCTATTAACAAGCACTATTGGAGAGAGAGATTTTTCTGCACAGGAGACATGTCATCTTCTTTTGATGCTGCCCTTGTTTAGAGCTTCTCGAGATTTCGTTGTTCTTAGTCTTGATGGTTCTCGACAGGTGACCGAAACATTTGAAGAAGACAAATCTGTGACTGTGGACTCCCAACTGGACCACTATTGTGCTCGTCCTGATGTCCCAGAGTTTAGAGAAGTGTCCCTGCTGAAATTTGTTCAGAAGTACAGAATCCCCAAGAAAATTGGCAGTGCACTGGTGCCAAGGAACAAAGATGTAATAGTGATACCACGTCCTTATTGCTCACCAGATCCACAAGGACCACAATATGAGCAATATTCAAAGCAGAAACTCATGCTTCACAAGCATTTTGTTCAACTGGATGAGCTACTTGGAGGATGTGACACATATGCAGCTGCTAATGCTACTTTTCTTCAGTCTGGTAATGTGCCAAATCTCTTGCTGATGATATTCATAGGCTAGAAATGGAACAGGCAGAAGACCAACAGACTGTTGATGAAGAGGTGACTATTATTTATATTTTCAAACAATTCATTTTTTATTCATTTATATGTATTCTTTTTGCATGCATGTGATAACGATGACAATGATGATCAAAACAAGAACACTGTATTGGATTGGATGCAGCTCTGTTATCATCACACAGAATTTGAGCAAGTTGCTTCTACTTGTGAAGTCGACTGGTCTGCTGCTGGAAAAAAGTATGACCACTTGCAGGAAATGCCTTCCTTTATTGCACAGCACAAACAGCATTTTGTCTACTCTGCATATGAAACTGAGGCTGAAGCACAAAATTTGAAAGGAAAGCTGAGTGAAGCTTACCAAATAGTATTCAATCACTGCCATGGCAAACTATGTGGGTCACCTCTAAGGATGATCATCTCTGGCACAGCAGGAACTGGAAAGTCATATTTGATAAAGTGCTTGAAGAAATTGTTGGGCGATTGCCTTCGTGTGACAGCTCCAACTGGAGTGGCAGCTTACAATGTAGATGGCTATACACTTCATTCGCTTCTCAGCATTCCTGTCACTGGAGACTTTAAGGACTTGGAGGGACAGCGTCTCAGTGCTCTTCAAGGATCACTTTGTGGCGTTAGGTACTTGATAATTGATGAAATGTCAATGGTTGGCCGAAAACTATTTGGTCAGGTAGACAGAAGACTTCGCCAGGCATCCCCTCAAAGGTATCTGTTTATTGTTACTCGTAACTCAACTGTGTTTCATGTTGTTTTTTTAATGAAAAAAATCTAGATCTCATGAGGTACTGGGTGGATGTTCCTGTCTACTGACTGGAGACTGGGGTCAACTACCACCAGTGATGGACTTGCCACTGTACACTACAGCAACAAAATCTGAACTGTCTGACCTTGGCAGTGCTAATTATCGTCTCTTTGATTGTGGTATTGTTTTGAAACAAGTACTCAGGCAAGAAAGCCTAGACTTTAAAGAGTTACTCATGCGTCTCAGAAATGGTGAAATTACTTTGGATGACTGGAAAGTTCTGATGAAACAGACTCCAGCTGCTGTAGGAAATGCCAGCACATTTCAGGAAGCTCTACATCTTTTTCCAACTGCTGCAGCAGTGGCTGAGTACAATGTTGAAAAATTGCGAACAAATTCTCAGCCAGTAGCAAGAATTGAAGCCATCCATTCTGGTCCTAGAGCTAGCAGAATTCCTGCAAGTGATGCTGGTGGATTGGAACCAGTTATTTTTTTAGCATGCAAGGCACGTGTAATGCTGACTGCTAATCTGTGGGTTCAAGTTGGACTGGTTAATGGAGCACTTGGTACAGTTGTGTCAATTTGCTACGATGGTGCAGATCAATCACCACCAAGTTTACCAGTAGCAGTGACAGTAAAGTTTGATTTCTACACTGGTCCTACTCTGGCAGATGGCACTGTTCCAATAGTTCCACTACGCCGCACATGGTTGTCCTCTACCTACCCATGCTCGAGACTCCAGCTTCCCCTAAAATTGGCCTGGGCAGTAACAATTCACAAGTCCCAAGGTATGACATTAGACAAAGTTGTCATTTATGTGGGGAAAAAAGAATTCTCGGCTGGACTGACTTTTGTGGCATGCCCACGTGTGCGGCATGTAAAAGATCTGCTTTTCAATCCTCCGTTTGCTTTTCAACGTGTAGTACATCTAGCCAGCAGCAGACGTCATAAGGAAAGACTCAATGAAGACCTCAGATTAGAGAAACTAAGCAAAAGTTTTAGGCTCACAAACAACACTGTCAGTCAAGTCTGAGTCGTGCACAGATCACAGAATTAGCGAGGAGGCAGAAGAAGCAGAAACAGCAACAAATGTGCCCCATATTCCAATTCCATCATCAGGGGAAGCACATGATGCCTGCTGTAATGGAGACTGCTAAAATGTTATCGCTAATGAACCACCTCTTCCGGTTGAAAGAAAAAAGAGTCTCACTGATGATGTTGTTGTCACTAGCGTTGACACCCATACTCACCAATTCCACTATAACCCTGTCAATGAAGAGTGGCAGCGTGCACAATGTGAAAGGCTTGGATTGCAGTACTGTGGACCAAATGGAGTCACTCCTGGTGGTTCTAATGTCCCATTAACACGTCCGACCAATTTCAAGAGGATAGTTGGCGATGGAAATTGCCTATTTCGATCCTTTTCTTTGATTCTTACAGGATCGGAAGAGCAGCACTTATCTATACGAGGTGCTATCGTACAGCACATGAGAACAATTGGGGATGCGATATGGCCACATCAGATTGCTCCTCTTCTGAGACAGATTCAAAATCTTGGAGAAGTGCACCTTGTTGGCTCAGTTTATACAGATGCAGAATGGGAGCTGGGAATTGAGCAGTATATTGCAGCAACCAGGATGAATCAAAACAGGGCATGGGGATCGGAGGTTGAAGTCATGGCATTGGCACACCTTCTGGATACCCCAATATACAGTTATGATACCGTGAGTGGTTGGAATCTATATATACCAGGTATGGTGCGTGGTACATTTAATTTCAGTCATACAGATACACATCAAATGGCTATGTATGTGCACCATGCTGTTAACCACTATGATGTGGTCAATTCAGTGCAGTAATTGGTTAAATTTGGCAAAAATTTAATAGTGGTCACATCAAATGCATAGCGCACAAGCTTTGTAATTATTGTCTTTCTTGCTGTAAAGCGGGAATTGTCTTTATGGTAGTAGTTTGAGTTGACTTTATTAGGAGACACCACAATTAGCATTCTTGGACTCATGTACTGATTTCACAATGTGTGGGCTGTAATAATGTGGAGCACTGAGCTCTTTGTGTGCCTCTGCAAAGACGACCTCCAGGAATGCATTTTTTGCTGGGATTTCCGGTGTTTCCTGAGCTCACTAACTGGGTGGCAGGGAGTCCCAGTAATCACAAAGTGTCGTCTATGTCCACACATTTCGGTACAGTTCGCCATCCAAACAGTCCTCAAATTATTTGTCCATTTAGAACCTAGCTTGTGTGCCAGTATAAATAACTGGGTATTTTAAGCTGGAGGTCCTAAGTTATTTTTCATCAACTATATTCAACTAAACGTCATATTTTATGCTCATCAAATTTATACTCAAGTTCTTAAAAACTTCAATGTCAAGTATTGAACTCAAGTCTAATAAATTTTAAATATTTTTATAGTCAAATTCTTATACTCGAGTGCTTCAAGTTTACACCTGCATAAAGAAAGATTTTTAACTGCAGCAAGCTGCTGACAAATGTACACCTTATTTGCTTTAACTTTTAGTATTAACTTTCTTCTTTCTGAAGCATTTTTTGTATCACAAAATATATTATTAAACATTTTCACAAATAATAATAATAATGATCTTACATTTATTAAAATTTTCTAAAAAGGACCCAAAGTAAATATCAGTGCATTTGAAAATGTGACTACTATGGTCCCCTCTGAAATATTCGGAGGGGGGCAATCATCTGTCGAAGATGAGTACAGATGATTGTCCATATCTATCATATGTCACATCCAAAATTACCAACTTTTAAAAGACGTGAAATTGTGTGCAGCAATAGTAAATAACACATATGCAATACATTCTTGGAATAGTGCACAGTATCAACTGACAGATTGTCTATCTGGTTTATACAAAACTTTGAAATGGTTGGTAACTTTGTATGTGTGTATGGTTATGGTATGCTGATGAGCTCAAAAAAGAGCGAAACAATCATTTCCCCCCCTAAAATTATCATACAGTGTACTCATTTTAAATTGCATTTTCTCTAAGTGGCATTATTTCATTTTATTTTCAGCTAGGCCAGCTCGCTCGCCATTTGCGCTATTCGAGCGCACCACTAGTTTATTTATTGGCGA
>WLWD01001534.1_pt1 | contig 15336 bp, 6 predicted proteins | sample 6712731 | NCBI WGS metagenome assembly WLWD01 (sample SAMN12718690, study PRJNA576275) | sponge metagenome | isolation source: marine sponge | host: Mycale hentscheli | place: New Zealand: South Island, Marlborough, Capsize Point | collected 2014-11-01
CTAGCAGGATCTAGCAGTGGTGAGCCAGCAGGATCTAGCAGGGGTGAGCTAGCAGGATCTAGCAGTGGTGAGCTAGCAGGATCTAGCAGTGGTGAGCTAGCAGGATCTAGCAGTGGTGAGCTAGCAGGATCTAGCAGTGGTGAGCTAGCAGGATCTAGCAGTGGTGAGCTAGCAGGATCTAGCAGTGGTGAGCTAGCAGAATCTAGCAGTGGTGAGCTAGCAGGATCTATCAGTTATGAGCTAGCAGGATCTAGCAGTGGTGAGCTAGCAGGATCTGCTAGAGGTGAGAATAAGCATTGGTGCACTAGTAGAATTAAATAATGATACCTATTCAATCAGCTCGTTGCTTGATTATATATAATTCACAAAATTATTAAATATTCTACAAAATTATTACAAATAATTTTGACAATACATCATTTGCTATTGTATTGGGTGACATCGAAAATGTTAGTAACAATACATAATAATATTAAATGTGATAATAGAAATAAAAGTATCAAGTGCTATACTTAGATCGAATTGCAAATGCAATGTTAGGATGACCCACCATTGGACTCTCCAAAGCATCAGCTAAATTACTCCAGTTTCTGTTCTTTCCATTTATTAACCACTCATTCAACATGTCCTGGCAACTTGGCTCAGCTTTATAGTGACGATGAGTTTCAATAGAGTTGAGTGTAGTTAATGTCAGACCCAGTTTGAGGCCGATGTTCTTCCATTGCACTCTGGCTTCATAGAGCTCTTCATAGACTTTGCCAAGGTCTTCTGCAACCAATGCTGAGAATACAACAACATCAACTGGACAAAACTGTGTATTGTGTGTTTAAAAATGCCTTAAGCACTAATTGCAGGATATGCACTAATTTTTGTTTCCACTGAAGACTTGCTTACTAAAACTAAATAAATTGTCGGTAGAGTCAGGGAAACACACTATAACTAGGCCTTCAAAATATTATTTAAGTATGAATAACAGAAACTAAAAAGTATGGAATCTCTAAATCAAAACAACACTAAAATTCTAAATAAGAAGTATTCTACTAATAATTTGGCTCCATAGCTTGCACAAATGTAAGTCTTAGCAATTTAGCTACTATATCAGTAGCATTCTCTGATGTGCATTGTATATCATGTGCCTACATAGTCAGGGTACCTCCTGGACCTACATAAGGGTTTATGATAACTTTAAAGCATGTTATTAATATGCACCAGCCTATATCATTTCATCTAATAAATAGTTGTAATTAGTGACTAAATCAATTTCTAAATTGATACAATTCACCTGAATTAACTATAATACCATGGCACTTATAATGACAAGACACTAATAAATTTGATATACAGTATTAACACTTGATTCACTATAGTGATCAAATCTTGCAGCCAACTTGAACATTTTAAGATCGCTGAATTGCACAATAATTATGTTCTTCAATTCAACATTGTGTAATAACTACAATGTAGGATCATATACCATAGATGTCATTGTATATCAGGTTTTTATAGTTCCTGCAAATTAGACACTATGTTTCACAACGTACATAGAATTTAAAAACATAAATATAAAATACATGAAACTAATTATCATTCAAGTATTATTTAAAATACCATGATTGCAATAAATGCGCACCTCATGATTTACATAACAGATTATTAAACACATTTATATTTCCTTTATATTTTCAAGTAAGTGTGGCAAATAACTAAATGGGTGGACTCCTAGTAGTGCAATAATGGCAATTTTACAGACAAACAATGCTGGAAAGACAACTGAATTGTTTGTTTTTCCAAAAAATCGTTTTGGAATAATAAAAAAAAGACCAGGCTGGTCTGGAGTTTCCTAAAAATCTTCCAAAAGGCTCAATATTAACTATTTAATCCCGCAAAAGTCATTTCAACCGTTCGATTTTGACTGCCTTGTTTGACCACGACATGAGATCAGGTAAATAGTAAAAAATATAATAATAGACATACCCATTTTTTTATATTGGTGCGACCATGGCCACACGGCAGCACCCATTCCGACGTCCCTGATACTTGTTCTTTCAAGTTACTAAAACATGCGGCTAATAGTAACCATCAAATTAAAGATCCTTTATCTGGCTTAATTTTAACAACTCGGCTGTTTATTTATTTCTCTTTATTTTTGTAGATCATAAGTTTAATAAACATCTACAGCAGTCAATAGCTATTAACAGTTATATCTGCTAATAGATATTGATTGCTTTATTGTGTTAATAAATTAAAATGTTCAACCTCAATAACTAGCTATGCCATTCATCAGTTAATAAAAAATAACAGAAAGTTTTACGAACAACTAGTTCAATTGTAAGATTCAATAGAGAAAACCAACAGACATTGAATAAATGAAGCACCAAGGGTGCGAACCCTCAGTGTTACTATACACTAACTAGCTATTACAAAGACCAAAATAATGATTAAGTTCAAGAAGTATCAATATGAATGTGCCAATGTGTAGCTTATGCAAGTGATAAGTACAGCTTAAGCAAGTTGATATGCAATGCATGCAATGAAACGGACGTTAATGCTGTCTTTATAAAAGAAGCTAAACATACAAGCAACACTCACCTGGGAAACTCCAAGCACTCTGGTAAACTGCCGAGAAATACTATAATGTAAAACTACCACAGTCAGCAAAGAAATTATTTGCTCACATGAGTAGGGGCGCTACCAACAATGATCGTACGGCCTAAAAAACCAGCTTTTGCTGAAAAAATACGTCAAAACTAAAATTTCTGACACATTATAGAGACTTAAAATACCCATTGAAATATTTTGATGCTGGTTTAAATTTTTGGGAGGATGCCTTCCGCTTTAGCTGTGTGACAGAATGACTGACTGACTGACATACAAACTGAGTACTGTAACCCTCTTGTGCATGAGCACTGAGGTTTAACAAACTTTAACTTAATATAGCAGAAATTATCTGATACACTATCCTTATTGTCATTTACCTGTACCAATTTTGCTTGGAGAAGTGTCAATTTCCTATAACAGTTAATACAAACATGTATTAGCTAAAAATCATGGGTAATAACAAGTGCTTACCTTGCCATACCAAACTTGGTGTTCAGGCTTCATTTTTGATGATGTTTTTTCTTTTACACATGTCATATTTTTTGGGTTCAGATCACTCTTGCTCACAGTACAGAGATGGTCTGATTGTTCATGTTCATAACATTCAAAAGCAAAGCAATAATTCTCAAAATAATGTTTATATTGATCCTTTGATTTATCTGTGTAGAGAGAGTGCATCATGGATCCCGAAACATTCCTTATTGTAGTAGCTATCAATTCCATGATTCTGGGACATAAATCATGCAACTTTTGCTCATAATCACTGGTTCTGTGGATTTGAACCTTTATATACTCCGGCTTGTGCATCAAAATTAAAACATCATGATCTTCACCATATATAAATTCTATGTAATTCCTTCGCATTTGAACGGACCCCAATTGGATATATACTCCTCTCTAAAAAAAATATATATATATATATATTTGTTATTACAACACAAGAATTTATTTAATGAATGTAACAATTGGGTCTTAGTCATCAAAAGAAGCTATAAATCATTAGGAGTTACATGACTTTTTTGTTTTGTAGTCTTGCAAGGTTATAGTTTTGTGCTAACCAGGTTCCATAGGCCACGAGCCATATCCCTAAATTCAGGTCATCAGTACCATCTTGAAGGACTAAGGTTCATGGTGATTATTGGAAAATTTATCATAGCATGTTAAAGATTGTACACATATTTAAAATGAATAGATCAGGACTATTACTTGCAATCAATTATATAGTATTCTTATGGTTGAAGATATAGAGCATACTGCAAGTAGTATAAAATCATATGCTTAATATCTGTGATTAGTGAGGAAGTCTGCAAAATTACAAATATTTAATTTTCAAAGCAAGACTCTTACTCTCTCCACATAGTGGTTATAAATGGTAAAGCATCTGGTTATGTGAGTCTGCCAAGAAGAACAGTTACACAGTAATCAGATATTCCAATATTATCCTAGACTATGTATAATTTTTGTTTCACCTTGTGATTTGAATATTCCTGCTCAATATTTTAGATAGCAAATTCAGTAAGTTTAGCATGCAGGTTGGAGGGGAGATAAGCCAATCATTAGTAGCTGAAACAGATACGAAAACGCAAAATTACCGAAATAAATCATTGAAGATTGCAGGCTCTGAAAAAAATATTTTCAGATGAATTCAGATTTACAATTGAAGGTGTCATTTATTAGCTACATATCAAAAGGTGGTCTGTTATCAAAGAGAGTAGGAGACTAATCTATATAGTACAATTCAAGGACAACTTAAATGATGTTATTAATGCTTACATTATTTTCAGTAAGAATTAAAAAAATAAAGAAAGTGAACATAGAAATATGGCTTAAATTTTAAGACTTACTACTTTTGAGCTTTGTTGAATAAGATTAGCGACTGTAGCAGAAAATACTCCCATAGGTACAAATCCACAATCATAGCGAATATATAAGGGTGAAACTTCATGTGGTATTTTAAACTCTTCTTCATACCTCATGATTTCTGTATCGGATGCATTTGGCAAAATACAAGGCATGAAAAATGTAGTTTCTTCTTTATTTGCTGATGGAATGGGAGCAATTATGTTTAGATGTTCCAATACAATAACTAATACCTCCAGTGGTAGAGGAGTCTTTGCTTTATTACAAGAAAAATATTCTAATGTAAATTGTCCTTTGTTTTTAAATTCAGAAGCAGCTGATTCAACCACTATTCCTGGTTTAAATGCAGCCTCAATGATTTTAGTTAAACTCTGATAGATTGCTTGCGTGTTAGTTATTACGACATTTTTTAGTCCTTTAACATTAGAAAAATACATACAAATACCCAAATTGTAGTGAAGAAAATGGAGAGCAGCTTCAGTCTGGCTTTTATTCATGTTTAAATGTCTTCCATATGTGAAACAAGTTTCCAAAGCTAACATAACTTCAGTTCTTCCGCGTAACACAATACCAAGTATTAACCATTGACTAGGAATAACCTTTTTAGCATACTGATTTATTTTTTGTGACAAGGCTCTTCTCAAGCACTGTATTTCGTCACTCCCTCCATTTTGATTGTCCAATGGGTATACAAGTCGCATCGAAGAATCTCTTAGCGTACTGTTAGCAGGAAAATCATCTTGATACCATTCCTTAATTAAACTTTTTTTGTAGAAAAATGTAGAATCAATAACTCCCTTTAAATTTTTCTCAAATTCATCAATGGAGGAATCATCTTTTACTTTATCTCGATGTGTTCCAATAATGTACACACATTGCTGTCGATTTTCAAATTGCTGTTCTATGTCAGCGCAATCATCAGATGATGAATACAGCATGGAGGATATGCTTACTAAAGCTGAAAGCAATGTTTCCTTTATAGTAAAATGTGACAATAGTGATGAAGTCTTTCCATCTGTGCCTCGATAGCCTATAGCGTAATGATCATCAAGGTTGGTATTAAGCTTGCAAAACAGCAAATATAACGCAGGCCCTATGGTTAGTGCTGGTAAACAGTCCATTAGCTCAGGTTGACCTCCGGTGTCTTGAAGATATATTATGCACCCATTGTTCAAATGCAGCTTAATTTCACTAAGGCTGTATGCTTTTTTCATTTGAAGACACTGAGAAATATATTCAGGACTTATTTGGATTTCCTCTACTGACAATTCGCTACTAGGTACAATAACATGTGTTTTTTCATGTGTTTCCGTTTCTGGATGTACTGATGAAGGAGGTGAGCTTGAAATTTCTTCAACTGATGGATCTAAAAAATTTTGCTCAGGACTCTCTTTAGTTTTTAATGCTTCATTCGGAATATATTGTTGAGGGCTCTCAACACTAGAATCAAATTTGTCTTTCGGTATTGATTGAGTATTAATGAATGTCTCCACTTCTTGTTCAATGTCTTCAACAACTTTCCAATCGTCTCCTTCTTCTTCAGCTAAAATCACACCTCGATATAAGTTTTTGCATGTAATAACAGTACTTTGCTCGCAAATCCCAGTATTGGACTTGTCATCAGATGGGTCTGATGAAAGATTTCTGATCATTTTTGTTAGTCGCTTTCGTGTCACCGTCTTTCCTTGTAATGATGGACCAAGAAAAAGTAGCTTTGTGACAGCAACATTTACAGTATTTTCAGGAGACTTAATCAACTCAAGATAATTTTCTACTGTATTCTTATGATCTAAATCAGAAATGAACAATATAAATATATTTGAATCAAAATATGCTGAATTTAGTAGTCACTTTGTCAAATCTACCAAGAATACGAAATTATGTTTAAAAGTAACAATCAGTTTTTTTGAAAGCTGATGACATATTAGGCAAAAGCTGAACACTACATTTCACTCTACTGTTTACTAAATAAACTATATTGATTGTCAAAGTCATATTATAGTAGTATGTAGCTAGAACATTGTGACATTTGTACATACGTATGTAAGGTATCATCTTCTCCTTTGCAAAGTGAAATGCAGCCATTGCTCCGGTGAAGTCCCAATTTTCATAACAACTGCCATCAGCATACTTGGTGACTGACTTTATGACAATAAAACCACTAATTTTGCCACTTTCTTGTAATTGAAATATTTCATTAAGAGAATAATCTCCTCCTATTGCTTGAGGATTAATAGTGACTTTGTCAGCATTTTGAAAGTTGGCATCACCAAAATCAATTCCTGAAATGATCTTGGAACAGTGATACCTAGCAATACGCTTTTCACTAAGAGAAAAGTCCTCCACTGAATTAATATTGCTGCAAAATATTCTTTTAAGCAAATCACTGATGTCAATAGACTTTGCTTTTTGAATATTAATATTGGCAGAATCTCCCAGTTTCGTTACATCATAATGTTCAATCAGTGAAATACCAGATGATATAAAAACCTCACCAAGTTGTACATCCTTCTTTTGAAATGCATAACCTGTGCCAATACATAGAATATATTTAGCTTTTGAGCAGATAACCAGCGCTGCTTCCAAATCATTTCTTAATTGTTTATCATCAGTAGATTTCACAACCACTATTGGTGAGTTAGCAAAAGACCCAACTACCATGTTGCTGTTATCCTTCAATAACGTAACTTTAATTTCTTGAACTTCTTCACCTATAGGATTTTGCATATTGCAAATAGCTGCCCTATATTCGTTTTCACCGATTACAGATATAATGAACTCAATTTTTTCCATGTAAGTTGTGAGAGGGCGTTCAAAGTCTGGCTTATGTGCTGATACCAAATCAGTTTCTTTTTCTAAAGAATACGAGGGATCCTCAAAATCTACAAACATCAACAAATTGGTTATGATAGAAATTGTTAACGGTGTGAATTGAATTTGTTATATTGAATGATCATGTGTGTTCCTAAACATTGCCTGGTGTGAAGTCTCTATCTCATATAGATGTGTTACAAATTTTATGTTGGGTTTTTTGTATTGTTTTTATAGATTTTTGTAAAATTTATTTATTGTGGTCCACAATCTGGTAAGTAAGAGATGGTATATGCAGCACACAGAGTATGAAGCTTAATAATTGTATAGGTTATTGTACAAGACGGCTTGTGCTACAGCTTTCAAATTAGGAGGAAGGCATCCCAAGGCCCCGTGCAGCCTACTGGTAGAATAAATTAGACAACTTTAGCCAATAACAGCCGGGGAAAAAACTGTAGCTAACTAATTCTAATTTTCGAAAAAAATCGACCCATAAGGCTTTACCCGGGGATACTGAAAAAAATTGTTTGCCGCAGTTTAGGCCGATTTTCCCAAAACCGGTCACATATAGTGTAGGCAATGGACAACAAACAGTACCACAACACTGGATCTGGGCCAGAATAGGGAGCTGACAAGAATGACCTCTGTACTGCTAAAAATATTTTGCCGAACTTGTGTCCATTTCTTGTTGTAAGCGACTAAAGCTAGTTGGTACAAAGCAACCAAATAAGTTTCCTACACACAATGGTGCCTGAGGTACATGGGTGCAGTGGTCAATAAAATAGTGTTCTTTAATGAGATGAGCAATAATTACGTTGACATAATTAATTACCTATCATGTCTGACCTACAGTGTTCCCTAAGGACACACCATATCCATATCACTCTTCATATATAGTTACAGCAAACATTGAATTACAATTATCTATAAAATATAATTCACAATCCAATCAAACATATGAGGAATACATAACTAGTGTACAAAAATGTCCAGCCAATAAGTTACTTTATTATTGCACAATATCACTTAAATTATGCACAGAGATAGTATAAGGTTGGTAATTATCACATTTTGGATTTTATACGTTTAATCTACTACATCTACAGTTGTGAAAAGTAGGTGACCGAAAAATTGCAAGATCCGCAATGTCAGTTCTAAACAGAAGGCGTACACAATTATGAGTATTGAAAATATGTATGCAATGTAAGATAGTATAATTGATTACAATTATGGTAATTGTTCTTCCTGAAGTTGTAAATAAAAAAATTAATTAATATAAAGTTTCCTTGATTCACAGAATTATTGTAACTTTATAATATTATGTTTAACAAACACAAAGTAGCCAAGAACTAAGATATAAAGGGGAGCTATCCCGAGCTGCAGAACATCTATTTGTATGATATAAAATAAATGAATTGTTCCCAGGCCTAAACTGAAGCTTGAACTGTAATGTCACTATTTTTAATTCCAATGTAATTTAGATTATCCCTTTACTATGAGCAATCTTGTTATTCTAAAGTAGACTGACTCTAATAACAAGAAACAAGAATTCAAATAATCTCAGAACTTAGTCCTAAATGGATTGACATCAGTGACCTACTTGGATTCTGTCTTGCTCTCACCCAACAAATAGAACTCAACTACAACATAGTACAAAATCGTAGCAAAGAAGTCATACGTTTATGGCTCAGCAGTGAAGAAGGAGCATATCGTTATTCCACCACATGGGAAGGTCTAATTGAACTATTGGAGGATATTGAATTACCAAGTTTAGCTTCAGAAATTCAAAATGTAGTGTGCCAAACTACAGTATTAAGTAAATCACTAGAATTACACATTATATGATAAAGTTGTTTGAATGTTCATTAGTTGCAAAATTATACATTTTATTGATGTTTTGTAGTGGTAAAGCCTCTTTAATCCACCAATTATGGCTCCTCTCCAGAGGGTGAGGGGTTCCCGGTTTGACCAAAAAAATGTTCTGACAGTACATAAGTGGTGATATTTTGAGTACGAGACTGCAGCAAACGGTACTACTCAACAGTATAAAGGTAACATGTGACAGTTTTGGTAGTTGTGGGTTGTCGTAGCTCAGTGGCTAGACAGCATTGGTTAAAGCCAGGGGTACTAGGTTTGATTCACCAGCGACTACTGAGATTTTATTCACATTTTACCTTTGTGGCTGTTTAGACCCCTTTAAAAGTGAGTAAGGTTCAATATAGTTATAACATTAATGTAACAACAGCACGATACTTTGAGGAATACTTGTTACATATTCAAGTCACACAATTATTGTTTCAAAAATATTTTGTAACCTTTGAGTTTTTTTAAAAGTTTCTTCCCTGATACTAGCATCTTGCCAATTTTTAGATCATTAGCGTTACCACCCTGACTCCCTACCAACTGAACACTACAATGAGAGCATCAAAATACCGTTTGTGATGAAATTTGAACAGAATCTTTCAGTGCAGTGTGCAATATTACTGGCGGACATCGGCCAATTTCCGTTCAGTCTTTCATATTAGCCGCTCAATGGTGCACCCGCACAGTCCTTGTGGCCAATCGTTATTTTTGGAAAGGAGGATGGAGGTCAAAGTCTAGCTTACAGCTGTCATTGTTACTCTGCTGACTATGACGAGTTCTGGAGGTGCATCTACGAGTTCACTGGGCGCTCTACTTCGGAGTCGGACAGTGGAGTCAAAAAAGGAGTGTTACCTACGCGACATTTCAAAAATGGTGCCGAGATTTTGACAGGGAGCTACAAACACTGAGCTGGCTTGACTGCAACACGATCTATAAAGATGGGAAAAAAATAGTTACACATCTAAAATGTTAAAGAAAGAAGAAACTATAGTGCACGCTGGATTGATGGGGCGGACAGTCTTCGAACGAGCAATATTCGAGACCATGCGACCGCAGCTCAACATATTCATGCCTCTTCTCTACTCAGACAAGAGCGAGCTCTGGCTGAAGGTGAGAGTGTTGTATCGTATGCGCCTATAGCAAAAGCATTGTTTACTTTGAATGAGGGGCAAAGACTAATGTTAAGACACAAGTTTGATTTTGCACACTTCATAGCTAGGGAAAAGCTACCTTTTCGCAAGTATCCTCAGCTAGTGAAACTAGTCTGATGCAGAAAGATGACCTTGATATACTGGCAGCTCTTACTGGTCTCCTCAATTCTGTCCAGAGTTAGATAAACCTTTAACACAATGGCCAGTATTTGCAGCAACACTCGATAAATGCACTATTGTTGGTGAATCATTTTCGTACCAATATCAAGAGTTGAAAAGATTTTTAGTTGCAAAGACATAATTATGAAAATAATTATAGCGATAATTGTGATAGAATTACTCTGTGTACAAGGGAAAAGTTGTCTTGGTCTGATACTCAGTTATTGCGGGATATTATTTTTGTACTTGCAACTCAGGGTTTCGCTGTCCATCCAAGCGTAATGACCTATTCAGTATTTTTAGGAATGTTCTTTAGAGACAGTGTTCTATTTCTTGTTCAGAGCTAAGATAAGTCAATTTTGGGGGACTAGCGGCATGGAGTTATTTTCCCCCTTCAAAATGATTTAAACTAGAGTAATGTGCTTCATTTACTTGGGAAGGATGATCAGAGTCTGAGCGATATCCACAAAATTCTCACTGACAAAAGTTGCCTGACACTGCAATCTCAGCAAAAATGCTGGTAATCAAAGTTGCGTAAACGCGATCTAAAATAGTTAGAGCACGTGTGTAGCTAATGGTAAATTTTGTGCACGCAAACCCAAGGACCACAGGCCCCATGGGTTGTGTACTCTAGATAAACCAGTAGCTATACGATTATGCTCTAACTATTACATAGTTTGTTTCAGAAAGAATTTGAAGTTTTGGTGTTTTAAAAAAAACCAAAAAAACCAACCAAAAAGTTAAAAAAGAGGAATAATCAACTAGATATGCATCTGATTCAATTATTACAAAGAAAATTTTGGTGATAAATTTCAAATAACCTCAACTTTTCACTACAAGACTACAATTAAATGCTACATTCACAAGACATTTAATCTAAAAATGCTACATTTATTTGGCAAAGGCAAATATCAAAGTAGTTTAACTAAAGTCAATGAAAAATGATAATTATAGAGCACTTAGCTTATTCTAGCAGCAATACTTTAATATGGTGCGGTAACATTTTTACTGTAGTAGTTTAAGTGCAGATGAAGCAAACATCAAACAAGCCATTGATTAATAAATGGCATCAGTTCATCACCCTAGACCCAATTAATTTGTATTTTTAGACTCTACATAAACTAATTTGACAGTTTCTTAAAAGTTTAAGTACATATATTCACATAATATCGTTAGCTATCAATGGTGACTCGCTTGCTTCACCAGTTTACCAATGACATTACTCAGAATCAAAAACATTTCGTTATGTCTCAAAGATCAAGCTGAGGTATAATGTATAGTTATAAATGTATTATTCTACTTACACCTTTATAATGCCTAATACATGTAAACAACTTGTATTTATAATATTACCTTTTAGTAGTTTCTTTGCTATTAGTCTATCTTTATCTCTCAACTCTGAAGAATTTATAATTTCAGATACTTTCCATTGAGTGGAGGAAGTTAATTTTTCTATATATAAAATGTAATTATGCCTTAGTTAAATTTGATTCTATAAATTTAATAAAGAATGTTAGGCATAAAAGTGAACTAATTATTTATTAGTTATAGCTATCACTTCTCCTTGGTACTTTACATTCTATTACCACATTCCAGAGTAATAAAAGACTCAAATTAATAATGTAAACTCAAAAGAACATTCAAATGATTCATCCAATAAATTAAATCTATACATTACATGTTAGAATGAAAAGTTATAAAATTAGTCACAGTTTAAGCTTCCCATGTTAACAGCAGTAAAAATAATGTACAGTGCGTCCAGCTTAAAGAGTGGATTTTTTAGCTTTTTGGTTAAGGGTGCTAATTCTGCTATAATTTCTCAAGTATGTGTAATAGAAAGCTAAAAATTTGTATTATTATACATTAATGTCATAATATTAACATACAGACAAAACAATTTTGTGGGTTTGTGGTTATTTTTGTGGTTATAGGTGATGGAACTGGGAGCTTCAAGACAGTGAATTTGGAAGTGTTTAAGCTGAAAAAAGAGAAATTATTTTTCCGTATCTCTATAACTTGGTATACTGATACTTTCATACCTGAAGTTTCATATGAGCCTGATTTTGTGGGCACACGAAATTTGAATCTCGAAATATTTCAAATTTTAAGAAAAAAAATGTTTAAGCCAGGATTTTTGAATTTATTGAGTTATATCTCTACAAATTTGACACATGATGTAAAATTGCCTTAAAATTATTATGTATAACTTTGGTAGCTATACCTTGAAAATTAAGTGAGTTGTGGCTGTTATTCACCAAAAAAAAATTACGCATGGTAAGGGTCATCAAATGATGACATTTAGAGCGGGTTGTGGGCCTTTAGTACACGTAAACGCGACGTCACAAAAAAGCGCATGTGTATTTGTGTCATAAAGGCACAAGGGCGCCAGTCTACCGCTAATTGTTGCACGGTTATGGCTGATTTAGCTACGGTTGTATCTCAGGCCCTAGGTATCAAGTTTTACGGCGCTACTGCTTATCATGGCCAGCGTTTTAGCTGCCGTCTGGAGCTGCACAACCCGTAGGACTCCAACTGCATCGCCCTGGTGTTGTCAGAATACCGAATGCTGGGAGCCTTGGGAGTATTAAACTCCTTCAGCTTTTCTTCAGCTCTTGAAAAAGAGGACCTCTTGGATAGGCTTGGCTCCAAGTTAGTAATACCAGCCAACAATTCTGACTGATTTCGACTTCGCTTACTGCTGCTAGTATAACGATGAGAATCCAGAACTACCGCAAAATCTTGACGTCAACAAAAATGGCATAAAATATTTATTAGAGTGAATGAGAAAAGTGCTGTTCTCCATTTTCCATTCTCTAAACAGGCAGTTTTACTATTGCAAACTTTATTGGGATGATGAAGAAAAGGTATGTGTATGTTAAATGACTGTAGTGAGGGTCTATACAGTAGTTTAAAAAATCCACTCTTTAAGTTGGAAGCACTGTATTAGGCTAGAAATTATTCAACTGTGTGGAATAATAAATAAAGTAACACAAGTAAATTATGTGAATTATTTTCTCATGCACTGAAATGATTCAGTGAATAAAATAACACACATGCCATCGGACTATAGTATGAAAATAATTAATTAAATAATCATGTATTTGTAGCTAATATTTTGTATGATGATTGACAGTACCTTGCTTGATTTCCATAAAAAGTATAAATAACATGTTTGTTCTTTTTACGAAGTTTTGTGAGTGGGAGATATAAACAGTTGTGGTCTTAAATTGTAAAGATATTAATAGATTGCCTTTTCTTGAGAAACTGTTACAGTCAAGTATGCTTGAACAAATGTTACTACCCGATTATATAACATCAGCTATTTTTTCTAATTTGGTAACATGAACTCATTTACAATATGTAAAATATAATGAAATATGAGAATGAAATTGTATATTCTGTATGTAATGACCAAAATATTTTATTAGTGTAAACAATATTCTACTGGAAAACAATAAAGGATAAATTACAATGAGACAATGTTTATAAAAAAGAACTTCAAATATATCAATTAAACCTCAGCTAAAAAGTAAATTATTTTATAAAAATCAGTAAACTCACCAATTCTTAATATTGTAGTGTCTGAGAGGTGACAATCGTGCTGATCATCTCCTCCAAATAGCACTACTTCAGTGAGTTCAGAAGAAATAACAAAAGCAGCTGCACAGTGACTATCTCTAGGCTGTGGAAATTTGGCTAACTGAAGTGGCAAATATTGAACAAATAGAATGAATAGTAAATGTATGGACTTATTTGTTTAGTATAGTTAAAATTGCATTTCATTAACATAACACTGATTAAGATTAAATGAGACATTTACTGATTTAAAACCATATGTAAAAGTAGATGGTAGGAGTAGATGATAGTTATAATTTCTTACAATAAAAATAGCTTTAGAGCATTAATTCAATTATTGCATCACAAGTTAATTGCAGTCTAATATTACATATCAATCTAATCAATCTTCAATGAAGCTGAAGACGATTTCTATAAAAATGTTTTCCTATATTTTCAAGGTGCCAGTGTTCACTGTGAAAATACTATTCAATGACTGAGTTCAATCCTACATGTGAGCTACTTGTGTGACTCACTCTTCACTTATATATTCACGTATAATAATTGTTAACAATCAAAAAAATATGATTTTTCTCATCAGCAGTTAACCATTGTCTGTTTTTGCTGAGTTGTTAGAGAGAAACATGTGAATAAAATGAATAAAAGAAGACTAAGAAAACAATTGTTAATTTGATAAATTGGCAGAGTAAAAAATATTCCCAAAATTTGTAAATATATTTAAATATAAAAAATTTGAAGTCTGTTAAAAATGACAATATTCATAGCAGTATCCCTTAACAGTATAAATACACAGCTTAGCATTTTGTTGCAATATTGTGGTATAATCTAATGGTTGAAATACTAGTGTGTTAAGCAAATAGTTTATTGTTAATTTTATTGTTGACAGCTAAACAATAATTAATAATGTATTCGTAATTTAAACAGCCATAAAATTACTTAACCCTTTCATTGCAGTAACTGCTGCACAGAGATTTGAAGTATCACCTCACCAAAATCGTGTTTATTCTCGTTTGTGTTGCCTCCACTTGAATGCTGTTTAGCCGCGAAGAGTAAGCTATTAATGATTGTCAAACTCCTTGTGGTGGTTATCGCTAAAGCTACAATTCTAACATTGAGGTAGCTTTCGCAGTTCAAATTTTTACTTACTTCAAAATAGTGACTGGGTGGTAAATAATTTGAAAATATAGCAATATTTTTGTATTAGTGCAGTGTAGTAGACCTGAATTAACAGCACATTAAGTAAGTTGGTGAGTGCCAGTGATGAATCATTGAGCCTTTTGTGTTAAAATAAAAAAAAACGAAAATTGTATCTCAAACA
>WLWD01006239.1_pt1 | contig 15335 bp, 6 predicted proteins | sample 6712731 | NCBI WGS metagenome assembly WLWD01 (sample SAMN12718690, study PRJNA576275) | sponge metagenome | isolation source: marine sponge | host: Mycale hentscheli | place: New Zealand: South Island, Marlborough, Capsize Point | collected 2014-11-01
TGCCTTCTCTTTCAGACTATTAGCCAGGTTGTCAGATTTGTCACATGTCTCAGATTTTTGTCAACTAGTATTTGGAAGCTAATGAATTAATTTCAATTCATGACAAATTTTTATCAGATTACCTTTACCACTTGACCAATGCTGTTCTGCATCATTGTTCTCTATAAAATCTTCCTCCACTTTAAATGCTGTAGAATAATAAGTTTCGTATGACAAATTCAATACACATTGTTGGATAACACCACCTTAGCATTTTTCAGGGCAATAGATAGTTTTAACAGCAACTACACATAGCTACTAGAACATCAAAGACAGTGCAGCAATGTATTTGCCAAAGTTATGCATAAACTCTTATAACACTTATATACAATATATTTTAATACCCATCATACACATATTACCAAAATGTATTAAAAACTATTTTGTAAACTAAAGTTTTTTGAATAGGTAATACTATTATATTCATTTAAATAGGTTTGTCACTTTTTAGAACACAAATACCTTTAGAAGTGGTGTCTGTAGTCACTGCATCATATTTTTCCTAATAAAATATAGTACATTATTTGTAACACTGAGTTAAATCCAACTAATGACATACCTCATCAAACCAAATTGTCTGTCTTGAATCTATAAGTGGAGTTATAGTATTTGAGTCCTTCACACACTTCATTTTAGGAGAGGTTTCATCTTCTAGTGTGCACAAATGAAGTGGAGCTTTACTTGATCGTTTCAATAAATAATCAAAAAACGATTGTTTTTCTGGTGGATGGCCTGTACATTCGAATCCATATTGAAGTCTTGCATTGTTGTACTTGAGATTACAATTGACTTCTGTTAACATAGAAGTGATAGTATTTCTAATGTGTGCACAGACTTCAGAAGTGGGTGTTGTTGGATGAGATTCTCTGTAGAGTACCACTTTAATATATGTGGCATAGCTAATGATAGTAACTGTGTCATAGTCCTTTCCTACTTGAAATTCAATCTTGTTACGACAAGGACTGTTGTCTTCTTTGAAAGTCCAATTTAGTTCTGTGTTTGAGACCAGGCCTATAATAAGAGAAGAGAAGACTCCTAATGGTAAGTAGCCGCACTTGTATCGATACATGAGAGCAGCCACATCTGAAGAAATAGGAACTTTTTCGAGCTCATCTTTTGTAGCACATCTCAGAATACTAGGCATAAAATAAGTAATTTCTTTTCTATCTTTTGTTATTGGAAGGGGAGCTAAGATATTGTGGTGTTCAAAAAGTGTGATTAGCAATTCCATAGATATGGAATCATTGACGTCTTCTTTAGTTGCTTCCTGTAGATCTGCCATTGTGAACTGAGCTTTGTTCTTAAACATTGTTGCTGCTTGATGTCCAACTTTTCGGAAAATAAATGTCTTCTTTACTAGTTGTGTTGCCACATCAAATATTATCTGAACAATATATACAAACCATATATTTACTAAGTAATGGAATGTAATTAAATTGAAGCATTGCTCCAAATAATGAAAAGTGTGAATGCCTCAAGTTTATTGTGTGATTTTCAGATAATACATTTTGATATACACTTCAAACAGGAAATTAAAGTTTCCACAAGTTATTTTATTGTAATTTAGCATAAGTCTCTATTAAGTTCTAATCGATACCAAATCTAGTTTAGTTGTTTATTCATATTATATTCACAAAACTTTCTTTCTTAGTTTCAAAGATTTTGTTCATAATAATAATTGCTAGTTATTTTGTTCAATCAAGTTTTAGTCTGGAATAATGACTATACAAGTTCTAATATTTAAAACTTAAATTAGTAGAGGTCATTAGTTTAAAAATCCTGTATTTATGATTAAGTCTGTGTATTAGGCATTTGATTACCATGTGTAATGTAAATTTTAAAACTACTTAATTTTTTGTAACTCAAAAATAACATATAATATTTTGTTACAAAATTATTATTGTTTATTAATAACATTGATTCCAATTAACCTTAATGAAGTCTTAACGGAAATAAAATAATATGCAAGTATTTCTAACCTTAACATCACAAATGACTAAGTTTTCAAATCCTCTCACTTCTGGATAGTACAGGAGCGTGCCGACACGATAATGAAGAAACCATAGAACATTGCGTACATCTGATAAACCAATATTTAAACCTTCTGCAATCTCATTGCATTCTTTAAGTGTCATCATACACCTTTCTTTTGATCGCACAACAATACTAAACATCAACCAGGAGCAAGGAATGCTAACTTTACCTAGATTCTTCTTAATACACTTCTCAAACGTTTGTCTTGATTTGTTGATTTCCTCTATAGTTCCTTTCTTGTTGTCCAGTGCTAATGTCAGGAATTCTTCTGAGGCATACTCGACAATTTTTTGGTGGTTAAACTCTGTTCGTTTAATTTTGTTTTTAAGAATTTGATCCCTTTCTCTACACTGTGACAGAGTCACCTTGTCTCTAAATGTTCCCACAAACATAGCTTTAGTAACTACGTTGGTTTTCTCCATGTCAGCATTAGAGGCTTGATTTGAGGTCAATTTGTCACTCGTATTCTTCATGCATGCTATACTAGCTAGAGTTTGAAAGGTGACTTCTTCTAGAGTTACTATAGAGTCTTCTTTCTCAGTAGAAACTCCATCTTCATTGGTGCAATACATTTTAAAAACACTGTCCCAGGAATCAGTGAGTCGACTGAAAATAAGATGTAAAGAAGCCCCCATTAGAAATCGAGACATGAGGTCTAGAAATTCAGTTTGGCCTCCATGATCAGTTGTTATCAAGTATATAGTGTCTTTCAGTAAATGCTTTACCTTCTCTTCATTGTGTTCTGCTGCAGCTTCAATATAAGCAGGATAAATTTCAGCTAAATTGATGACATGTGATTCTTTTAACTTTTCTTCATTATCAGAAGTTGCTGATGTTTCAGCTGGTGTTCTTATATTTTCTACAGTTGAATTTAAAGACACTTCCTTAGCATCATTTGAAGATTGGGCATCTACAACTTCTTCAGTTGATGACACACTTAGTTGGATTTGGAATTTTGGTTTTGTATCTGCATAAAATGATCAATCAAATTCAATTAGCATTTCATTCAATTTATGAAAGAGAATAAGTGTTTTGTAACTGTTACAGTAAATTTTGATGAGCTTGTCAGCATTCTTTTGACTTAGATCATTTATGCTAAATAAATAATACTTGTTGTTTTATAGAGTTACAACTTTTCACAATTATAAGGCACTATTATAACGTAAGCAAATCTAACAGAAAAGAACTAATACTTATACTACAGATACATTTTGAAATATTTCTTGTACTCATCAAGTTCTTATCCAAGTTTATGATTACAAATTCCATACAAAAAAACTGTTATTGGTATATAAAATTGTAGATTTCATATTATCTGAAATGAAACTGGGTTTAATTATTCTGATTACTGGAGACGTATGGTTAAGTGTCACACTTCAAATGTGAGAGCTACTCAATTTACTTCACGACCCATTTCTGAAATAAAGCTCAAGTTCTAAATGATAAAATTGGTTGTAATGTAAAGGCATACTACTATGATAATTATAATGTTTTACCATGGTGTATTGGTATAATTATTTTCTACTTACTTTCTACAGCTTCTTGTATAACATCATTAAGAATTGAAGTTTCACCCACAATGTTCCTCTTGGTCCATTGCCCCTGCTGTGCAAATCCAAATGACTTACTGATACTCTGAACGAATAGCTGCCTTCGCTCAGCTACTCCAGTGCTTGGCTCATTTATTTTCATGTTAGATTGATCAATGTTTATAAAATCTCCAAGTAGTCGACGTAGAGTTGAACTTTTACCAGATCTTGGAAGACCAACAAAATTCATTCGTCCTACACATAGGTCCACACATATCTGTTTTTGTATGGCTTCTTGACAAGCTTTCTCTATTTCTTTATCTATTGAATGACACAAGTATACTAGTTAGTGATATTAATAGATATACTTGTGATGTGTTTTAGCACAAATGGCTAGTGAGCCATTGTCCACAGTAATTTAAACAACATGGTAGCTAAAACATTATATGACCACAATTGATGTCCTGTATGTACATTAGAAAATGCAGTATCAACTTACACATCCATGTCTTTACACTGTTAAAAATGGGGTGTTTGGATAACTTAGTTTTGGTGTTAGATAGGAGGCGCTGCATGGACACCCCAGTTTTCTAGCCTAATATTGTCTCCATAGTTAGTCACAGCTAAATGATTTTTAAAAGGAAGAAACTAATGGATATAAGTTATTATAAGCTCACTTGGTAAAGTATGAATTGGTGTAGAAGTTACAAAGTGGGGTGTCCAGACAATGCCTTCTGGAAAACACCTCACGAGGTGTTATTTAAGCACCCCATTTTAACAGTGTAAAATCTCCAATACACTTTTACTACACATCGCTTTAGGAGTGGGTGGGAGGAGTGAAAATTACAGCACAAGCATAATACTCTCATAACAAATTATTTTGACTCACTATGTGGAAGTTTCAATTGCATATTGTCGTACACGGTGTTTCAAGCTATAAAATAGTATGTTAATTTATCGTTGCGATTTCAAATAAATTATTTCATTTGACAATAACTAAGTAATTTGTAGTAGTTGTCAAAATTGTTGTGCCAATCTTTTTCAAACCCTAACCACTGATAAATGCTCATTTTGAAAAATCACAATGGAGCCCCATGTTCAGGGGTGTAAATCCCTGAGCTCAAGTAATAGAAGAGAAGGACCACCCAACAGTGTTGGGAAGTAGACAGCTAAGAGTAGCTATGGAAAGTTAAGTAAGTTAGGCTTAAGTTGGTAAATTCAGACTTAGACAGAACAGCACTTGAACAAAACCAAAAATTGAAGGCATATGCATGAAAAACCACACACACCAAACAAACACACAAACACACAATGAATGAAGTGTGAGAGTCCAGCTCAGTCCACATGCACCAGAAAGTACACAGTGCACAGTAGAGTGCAGGCATCAATGGCGGTTGTGTGGGGAACCCACACCCCCCCCATAAAACTCCTTTATAATTCTATTATATTTATGAAAGACAATTGCAGTGAGTATTGCATACTGTAATAGTGTATTCTAATGAGTCAATCATTTGATATACTAGCACTCATTTCAGCTCAATAACTATTACATTTCCAATTTAGGACCCTAAACCGGAACATTATTATAATTTGAGCTTGCAAGTTCATTAATTAATCTTTCACATTTTTTATACTATCATTTCATCATGCCAAAGAATCCAAGTACTTTAAAGAATACAAAGGAAAGTTTACTTCACTTTTGCAATTTTTAATTGACATGGAAAATACATTGCTAATGGCATTTCCATTATCAATATTAAAGTAGGCTTGACCAGGTGGTAGTGATACATTATTGCTACCACACCTTGACTAACTACTATTCCATCATTAACCTCATTTAAACTCGTTTAAATTATGTTTTAAGAATAAATGAACCGTGTAATGTCTTCCTTGGGTGAATACGAGCGAAAACTTTAATTTCAATCAACTTACATAAGCATAAAGCTGATTTATTATAAAACACATAGTCTATAGCAGTTTTGTAACAGTATTGCTGTAGTTAAGTTCCATCCAAGCGTAACGACCTATTTAGTATTCTTGGGAGTGTTTATTAGAGACAGTATTCTTACTTCTTGTTCAGAGCTAAGAAAAATCAGTTTTGGGGGACCAGCGGCATGAAGTCATTTTACTACCTTCAAAATGACTTCAACTAGAATAATGTGCTTCATTTACTGGCAAAGGATGACCAGAACCTTTAGCTTCCTGAGCAATATGCTCAATATTCTCTCTGAAAAGTGGCTTGACACTGCCATCTCTGCCAAAATGCTGGTAAACAAAGTTGAGTAAACAAGATCTAAAGTAGTTAGAGCATGTGTGTAGCTACTGGAAAATTTTGTGCGTGAAAGCCCAAGGACCACAGTTCCCAGGGGTGGTTGAGTACTCTAGATCTACCAGTAACTATGCGATTATGCTCTATCTATTACATATCACGTTAAATTAAAATCTAATATCCTCAATACAGTGCAAAGATTAACGTTCATAATTTAGTTTTATTGTTGCATGTGTTTATTATTCTGTTGTTTGTGTATATTAATTGCACTGTATAACACATTATAATACTTTCTTCATTATAATTACAAAGTTAGCATGCAGTAATAACTAAAGACTTTGAAGTTTTTTTTTTTTGGAAAAAAACAACCAAAGAATTAGATATGAGGAATAATCAACTAGATATGAATCTGATTCAATTATAACAAAGAAAAAATTGGTGATAAATCTCAAATAACGTCAACTTTTTACTACAATACTATAATTAAAATGGTCAAGTAAAAAAATGCTACATTTATTCGGCAAAGGCACATAATAGTAATTTAAAAACATGTCAATGAAAGATGATAATTATAGAGCACTTAGCTCATTCTAGCAGCAATACTTTAATATGGTGTGGTAACACTTTTAATGTAGTTTAAGTGCTGAAGAAGCAAGCATTAAATAATCCATTGATTAATAAATGGCATCCGTGCATCACCCTAGACCCGTGCATCACCCTCCCAATTAATTTGTATTTTTAGAGCTACATGAACTAATTTGGGAGTTTCTTAAAAGTTTAAGTACCATTAATTCATATACTCACATAATATTGTTAGCTATCCATGGTGACTCGCTTGCTCAACCAGTTCACCAATGACATTACTCAGAATAAAAAACGTTTCTTTATGTTTCGAAGTTCAAACTGAGGTATAATGTATAGTTATAAATGTATTATTCTACTTACATCTTTATAATGCTTAATGCATTAAATCATGTCTACAACTTGTAATTATAATAATTACCTTTTAGTAGTTTCTTTGCGATTAGTCTATCTTTATTTCTCAACTCTGAAGAATGTATAATTTCAGATACTCTCCATTTAGTGGAGGAGGCTACTTTTTCTATAATATAAAATGTAATTATGTCTTAGTTAAATTTTATTCTACAAATTTAATAAAGAATGTTAGGCATAAACATGAACTAATTATTTATTAGTTATAGCTATCACTTCTCTATAGCACTATACATTCTATTTCCACATTCCAAAGTAATAAAAAAACTCAAATTAACAATGTAAACACAAAAGGATATTTAAATGATTCATCCAATAATTGAAATCTAAACATTACATGTTACATTGAAAAGGCATTATAAAATTCGTCACAGTTTAAGTTTCTTATGTTAACAGCTGTAAAAGTAATGTATTAGGCTAGAAATTATTCAACTGTGTGGAATAATAAATAAAGTAACACAAGTAAACATTTAATGTGAATTATTTTCTCATGTTCTGAAATGATTCAGTGAATATAATAACACATGCCATCAGACTATAGTATGAAAATATTAATTAAATAATCATGTTATTTTGTAGCTGATATTTTGTTTGATGATTGTCAGTACCTTGCTTGATTTCCATAAAAAGTATAAATAACATGTTTGCTTTTTTTACAAAGTTTTGTGAATGGGAGACATAAACAGTTGTGGTCTTAAATTGATGAGATATTAATAGATTGCCTTTACTTGAGAAACTGTTACAGTCAAGTATGCTTGAAAAAATGTTACTACCCAATTATATAACATCAGCTATATTTTCTAATTTGGTAAAATGAACTCATCAAAAATATGTAAAATGTAATAAAATATGAGAATGAAATTGTATATTCTTTATGCAATGACCAAAATAGTTTTATTAGTGTAATCAATGGTCTGCTAAAAAAATAAAGACTAAATTACAATGAGACGATGTTTATAAAACATAAATTCAAATATATCAACATACTTCAGCTAAAAAAGTAAATTATTTTATAAAAATCAGTAAACTCACCAATTCTTATTATTGTAGTTTCTGAGAGGTGACGATAGTGTTGATCAAATCCTCCAAATAGCACCACTTCAGTGAGTTCAGAAGAAATAACAAAAGCAGCTGCACAGTGACTATGTCTAGGCTGTGGCAATTTGGCTATCTGAAGTGGCAAATATTGAACAAATGAATGAATAGTAAATGTTTGAACTTATTTGTTCAGTATAGTTAAAGTTGCACTTCGATATTTTACACATGCTGATTAAGATTAATGAGACATTTACTGATTTACAACCATATGTAAAAATATTTAATAGATAGTGGTCTAAAAAAGACAACACATCGAATTTTCCTAACATGGTAGGAGCAGATGTAGTTATAATTTCTGTTGATTCGGTTGGTCTTATTAGTTGACCATACAGGGAACTAAAATGCTGTCTCTGTTGACCAATTTGGAGAACCAATGGCAATCAAGATAGGCAATGAGAAGCATTACACTGTCTTCAGAATTGTTAAATATATGTCATATGTAGTTTGTAGCTGAATAATAAATACAAGTGTGTAATCCTAGACAAGAAGCCTTTAGTGACAGCAGGAAAATATAAGCAACATATTTAGTAATTCTTTGAGGAACCTTCTTAAAGTAGACCCGTCTGCATGTGTTTCATTTCAACTCTGAAGGATATATAAACAGTCCTAAACCTATACAGTTAATTATTAAACAAATATAGCTATTATTACACATTTTAATTTCTTGCATGAGAACATCACTCATTAACCTACTGTATACAACACACTATATAAGAACTCTGACTAAGTCATATATTAATTTAAGCAGAAGCGGCACAATTGAAATTTTGCAGTGTCTGAACTGAAAAATACAATCAGAAAACAGTTCTACTATGTAATACACTTACTTTATAGTCAGTAGTTCATCTGCATCCATTTGGAATTATTGCAATGTAGCTATCTAGCCTCAACTTTGATCAGGATATTTTTTTACATAACAAGGAATTCTATACTATATATAATACCTGAAAAAATTATTGGAACAGATCAATTTCATTGTGACCATTTTTTATTTTCACAATTTCCCAGAGTTTCCCAAAGTTGCCAAATTGGCAATCATTTATCTGTAAAAATACTTCATAGGACTCCAGATTACTCTGTGTATTTTGCCAACAGGACTACTCACTAGACTATCGGAAGTTGCCTTCCATCAAGTTCTACACATGTCTTCAACATGGAGCTACTGGAATTTTTTGAGGACGTTTTACTGTGTATTTTTGACAACAGAACATGCAGTCTTAAGATAGTTGAATGCGAAGTTTTCTGGTAGTTTTGTACAACTCAGCTAGTCACTTGTTTCTATCTTGCACTTCTAAAGTATCACTCAATATGATTTTCAAGCAATATGTACTAGCTAATACATACTTGCGAAGTGCAATTCACCATCTGGTAGCTTATGAAGCTTACTTGCTGCATAGAAACTCTAGATTATTGTTCTGGATAAGCTTTGCTGGTTATTTTTCTGTTCTCCCTTGCACATAAGACTTTATTGTTAACTAGATAAACCTAACAATTATAAGCTTGAAGATACAGACATGTCAAAATATGATAGTTGAGAATGAGCAGCATAGGATATGTATTCTTCAAATAATAAAAATCAGACATGATTGTTTTGCTTTAGATAACTCTAATGTTGACTGTTGTTGACATTTTCTCATTCATTACTTCTATAGCTCTTTAACATTATCTGATATGTATCATCACAAGTATTCATGCTACATTGGGCAGGTTTTGAATGTAGAAGCAAGACCCACTGATAGTAAATTTTTATTTCAGTATAATGTTATAGAGTATTTATAATGCTACAGAAGGATCACAGCTATCTGTGTGGGAAACACAGCCATTATTCTAAAGCCATTTTAGGAGATCTCAAGAAACACTTTTATCACGAGCTTCTGGAAAATTTCTCAGACAACAGACTTATATTGTTAGAAAGAAGAGCTACTCTACCAGACAGTGTAAATATAAAACCTCAAAGTGCTCAGAATTTAATCTACACCTTGCAAAAGATAAAGAAAAGTTGTTGTTAAATATTGTACATGGAATGTACTCATGTAGTACTTCATGTATGTGCATTAAATGGATTGTTTTTGAACGCTGGCTTGTGGACTGAATGAAATAATTTGATTTCATGCATGAAATTGTGTAATAATTATAAAGAGATTAGACAAATTACTTAATATACTTAATTAAGTCTATGAAAAATATAACTTAACTTAAACTATTTAATTAGTTCTAGAAACAGAATTGACTGAAATATTCAAAGTTCTTTACAGGTGAACTTTTAGCCACCAATTATCAGGGAATCGTACATGATCCAATAATAATAATTATGAAGAACTACTAAAGTAATTTTAGTTCAAACAATAAACATCATTTTTTTCTTTTAATAATTATTCCTAATTTTCACCAGTTAAGTTTATTTACTTCTACATAGACATTATTATTTGAGCTATACTATAATATGATCTTACCTGTTGCCAACTCTGTGCTCGTACATCAAGACACCAAACATCACTTAAAGCCTTGCTATCAAGTCCACCAGCTACTAACAACTGTGGATTGTTGTTGTTATAATCAAGACAAACAGTGGCATGATCACTTCTTGGAGATGGTTGTGGTGCTCCATGTACAAGTTTTGTAAAACACTAATAGTACGAGAATACAATGTACAATCAAACAAATACTTTACAATATATATTATTAGATGAACTGAAACATTTCTTCATGCCTAATTAAATATAATAACCACCATGCAAAAAATATGTTATACTTATGTGAAACCACGTATGTATAACAAAGTTATACTAGTAGTATACATACCCTATGTAATCTTGATGTTTACTTGTGGAGTATAACAGAAGTATACTCTACTTTAGACAGCCAAATGTTTTAACCTGGTGTGTATACTAAATGATGCTCAAGTCCAATGTTTTAACCTGGTGTGTATACTAAATGATGCTCAAGTCCAATATTTTCCCCTGACGTGTATAGCAACTAAATGATGCTGTTCACTATCACTTTGTTTTTATTAATTCATTAAGTACTGAGAGTGTTCCTGTTAGCTCTCTGCTAACTTTAAATAGCTTAATTATAATAATGTAAGATATTCCAATGCAAATACTAGTATCTTTTGAGATTACCATACACAAGAAGAGACTTAAAAAGCTTTATGAACCTGAACTTTAATTTAATGTTTGTTGCTTACTATTTGCTTTACCAAGCAAAGTGTACAAACACAGTAGACTAAGTAACACCTGAGGTATACTAGGCATCTACTGGAGTTTACTGAAGTGGTAAGTTCACAGATAGTATATCACTACTATTTGGAGTTATAAATGTAAAATGCAGGATGTAGCTATACACTGTCATGTATATGGCTATATATAATACATACATTTGTTTATTTATTTTCGTTCTCATTTATTTATTCTCATTCATTTATTATTCATTCATTCTCATTTAATCCTTATTTAATTGCTTCACAGCTTATGCATGGCGCAATAAATAAATTAAACAAGCAATTTTTTCAAGTATATAAATCAAAACTCAGAATGTAGTTCGATACACAGATAATAAGCATTATAACAATAATAGTAATAATAATAATAATAATAATAATAATAATAATAATAATAATAGTAATATAATAATGTCAATTAAAAGGCAATGGGTGAGTTGGCACAACTAAAAACGGCTAGTAGTACATGGTTCAGAGACACGCATCTGTCTAGTGCCATAAGAAGGGCAAGAATTGATGGGCCTGTATCTCCCGAGCACTCAACTTCATTAAAATTGACATACCTAGTAATTACTGTAACAATAATAAATAATTTGGTTGATAAAAAGGACCTCCACACTGATAGCTAGCTATAGCTATTCCTTTTTTTTTTTTACTTTTTTGAAATTTTCCCAATGAGTTAGCCAGAGAATAAACTTGTGACCCAGCTATGAAGTTTAACTGAACAGATTACTTCTCATCTATTTGAAGGTTTATTTTCAACTACACAGTAACTTCGTACCCCGAAAACGCTTTACCATTAGAGTAATAGAGTAAAAACCCTTTACCATCAGAGTATTAGTAAAGACTGGAAATGGTCGTCTAAATATTAGTTGGGGAAAGACCTTTTACCAATCCTGCCTGATATGCTACCCGCGGGGATTAGGGATGGTAAAGGGTTCGGCTCCACCAGATTGTTATACCAATGTGTTATGGACTGGACTAGAGTGGAAACTTGCGCTATGATGGTGTACACGGGCTTCAAGTCTAGGTAAGTAGTTTCGTGGCCTGAAAGCTGAATTCTCTTTTGCCAGATATACTGTAAATCTCTGAATTTGCTGTCTGTAGTCACTATAGGTGTCATTTTAATTTTAGCTACACAGCAAACATCATAAAACTAATTTTTTAGTTCTTGTGTGAGAAGATGTAGATGCATGTTGGAGTTGGAATGTTAACAGCCTAAATTTCATAGGCTCCAACTGTCCCAGAATCTGCAGGACAGACTTGAATTTTTACCTTAGTCCTAGGTCCTCATTTATAAAGTATGACATTGCTCACCTTCACTACTAAGAGCAAGTAAACAACGGCATGATTATTTTTTTCATCTGGTATAAGGTTACATTCCATCTACGGTTTCATTTTGTCCTGCAAAAAAATTACAGATCAACATCCAAGTTTGAAGCAGGCCACCAATATTTCATTGATTTTCAATTCTAAGCAATACAATGGCTACAGCAACGGCATTATCACTGCTGCAGTAATCTTCTCAATTACAGAAAATTCACTATACCAGTTTTTGCTACAACCAGATTGCTACAAGAAAGTACTTGCACAGCTAGAAATTTGCATGTAATAATTTAGAAAAAAAAACAGGGTGGGTGGGGACGAGGGGAATTAATTTGTTATGATTTTTTTTTTTTTCAGTACTCATCAACAAACTCTGTGCTCAAAGGTGCTACCATTATAAATCACAGCTACAGTAAAAGCTTAAGCATTAGAATTAACTTTTGTCTATGGTGTCATTCTAATTAATGCTTTCTGGAATACCATTGTGACAATGTTTTAACTGAAAATTAGAATCAGTGCGTGACTTAATATTTGTATTATTATTTTTTGGTTGATGTGGTGGCGAGGATAGTAACTTTCAGTGTAACAGTATGCAATGTATCTTTTGCCAGGTAAAGGGTTCGGCTCCGCCAGACTGTTATACCAATGTGTTACAGGACTGAACTAGAGTGGAAGCTTGCGTTATGGTCATGTATGCGGGCTTCAAAGTCTATGTAAGTAGTGTCCTGAAAACTGAATTCTCTTTGCCAGATACACTGTAAATCTCTGAACTTGCTGTCAGTAGTAACTAAAGGTGTCATTTTAAATTACACAGCAAACATCATAAAACTGTGTTTAAGTCGTGTTTCTTGTCCTCAAATTTTATCCTATAAGAATGAGTGATGCTAAGCAAATGTTACCTGAGTTATAATAAAGTCAGTGTTTGAAGACAGTGGATTCCCAGTTGTTATTTTTTTCTTTGCACACTCAAAACTTTTATTTCTTTGTGAGAAAATGTAGATGCATGTTGGAATGTTAACAGCCTAAATTTCATAGGCTCCAACTGTCCCAGAATCTGCGGGACAGACTCGAATTTTTACCTTTGTCCTAGGTCCTCATTTATAAAGTACGACTTTGCCAGCATTAATGCCCATCTAGGCAACTGGGTATTTTCAGGCACTTTTGATGACCATTACCAATTCTGGAATAGCATGGCACCATTACAAGTAGTGTGGCTGTCCATGTCTACGAGTCACTATAAGTCTTAAACGAAGAGGTCGCATATTATGGCGGTGTAGCTGGGGACAAGGTTTTGCGTAATCGTAATCATAATCAAAATCATGTGACTAATTGTGGGTGTAATCGTAATCGTAATCATAATCATATTTTTGTAATCAAACCCATAGAACTATTACTGATAATATTAGCAGTGAAGTAGAACAGCAAGTGTTTGCTATAATTAGTTGTGCCACAGCAGTTTTTAACTAATACCACTTTTTACAGTGTTGATTGGAGTTCTATTGACACCTAATAGTCTACAAGGGAGAGCTTGTCTAACTGTGCTTGTGTGTGTGTGTGTGTGTGTGTGTGTGTGTGTGTGTGTGTGTGTGGTGGGGAGGTGGATCATTTTATCATTCATGACTGGCTCTGAATGCCTTGAGAGCTAGCTGCTTACTGAATGCTAGAAAGCACAACATTTGTTAAAAAACTTATGTTTCTTCGTTGCAACAATCAATAATTTTTGACATTGTAATCGTAATCATAATCGTAATCAACACACTGTAATCGTAATCATAATCATAATCGTATATTTGACTGTGTAATCATAATCGTAATCAATGTTTCGTAATCATACTGTAATCGTAATCATAATCATAATCATGTTACCGTAATCAACCCCAAGTTTGGTGTGTACACCAGTCAATTTATGTATAATAAATTATACATTTATTTTTATGATCTGTATTCACCTGTAGCTTCTTTTTTCTTGTGTGTGTGTGTGTGTGTATGTGTGTGCGTGCATTTGTGGAAAGAGAGAGAGAGCAACCACGAACAAACAGTATGTGGCAATTCCGGATCCAACCTGAGAGAGAACGAACTCTGGGGTCTTTATCGGTCTATGACATCATCCATGCTGAGTAAGTTGAACTTCATTTCAACTTACTGATATTTGGGTGTCCAGCTAGGGCGGGGGGGGGGGGGGGGGGGGGGGGGTGGTGGGGGGGGTTTGGTACAAGAATGGCAGTAAAAAAGTATGGACGGGGGAGGGGGGGGGTTATGGTCACGAATGCAGTGAAAAGTAATGACGGGGGCGAGGGGGGGTTATGGGTACAAGAATGTCAGTGAAAAGTAATTGACGGGGAGGGGGGGGGTTATGGTACAAGAATGTCAGTGAAAATTAATGACGGGGGAGGGGGGGGTTATGGTACAAGAATGTCAGTGAAAAGTAATGACGGGGGAGGGGGGGTTATGGTACAAGAATGTCAGTGAAAAGTAATGACGGGGGAGGGGGGGGGTTATGGTACAAGAATGTCAGTGAAAAGTAATGACGGGGGGGGGGTGAGGTTTTGGTACAAGAATGTCAGTGAAATAGTAATGACGGGGGGGGGGTTATGGTACAAGAATGTCAGTGAAAAGTAATGACGGGGGAGGGGGGGGTTATGGTACAAGAATGTCAGTGAAAAGTAATGACGGGGGAAGGGGGGGTTATGGTACAAGAATGTCAGTGAAAAGTAATGACGGGGGAGGGGGGGGTTATGGTACAAGAATGTCAGTGAAAAGTAATGATGGGGGAGGGGGGGTTATGGTACAAGAATTTCAGTGAAAAGTAATGACGGGGGGGGGGGGG
>WLWD01005324.1_pt1 | contig 15333 bp, 14 predicted proteins | sample 6712731 | NCBI WGS metagenome assembly WLWD01 (sample SAMN12718690, study PRJNA576275) | sponge metagenome | isolation source: marine sponge | host: Mycale hentscheli | place: New Zealand: South Island, Marlborough, Capsize Point | collected 2014-11-01
TCATAGGAAAAATTCTTTCTTTCTCCTATTTTTGTTTTTTTTGCAGAATTAGTCTTAGTGACCCTTACTCTAAATCTACGCCAAATTTCAAATGCTGAAACAACTTAAAAGACCCCAAGCGTGCCGTGGAAAGACAAGCTACTTTTTATTCTCTCTCGTTCTCGAAGTACAATAAACGGGGAATGGGCGGAGTTTCAAACAAGCAGCTAAAAAAAAAAACGGCATAGTTTTGAGAATAGTGCATGCACTCTACAGCTTACCTCTGGTTGAAAGTTTACCACTACATGGAGTAGAGTAGCCAAGGATTCCGACAAGACCAGCTGTGAGACGCTCTGAAAGCTAAAAAGAATTCTACGCAAACTTCGTTAGTCGCCGTTAAAAAGCGGCTGTACGATTTAATTGCGTACATGGAGTACGCCGTTAAGTATACGGAAACATTAATTATACCGGAAGTGGAAATTCAATTTATGTTTTCTCGATTTCTAGTTCAATTGCTTTGCTGAATAAAAAGCCGTTAAAAAGCGGCTGTACGATTTAGTTGCGTACGCGGAGTACGCCGTTAAGTATACAGAAACATTAATTATACCGGAAGTGGAAATTCAATTTATGTTTTCTCGATTTCTAGTTCAATTGCTTTGCTGAATAGGGCCCAGTTCAACTGCCAGTTTCTCTGCGCGTCGAAGGTTTTACCATCCAGTGTTTTAGCACTAAGTTGAAATAAATTGTAGCTTTTTATTAGCATAAAAAACTCAATTTTTTTGGTTTGAGTGAAGTGCCCCCTTTTCCCATAGACTGTCACATAATGGCCACTAATTGATGTTGTAGCATACAGGAATATTCTAATTCACGCACACTCTTACGTCATCGTGTTTCACCTGCCATTTTCATTATCAGCTGATTTTTATGTTTAGCTCAGTCATCATTTGGTTTAATCCATCGATTGAACTTATTGTTGGTAATTAGAAGTAAAGTGAGAACTATAGCTACTTTACAATGTCATTTGACAGTGATTGTGGGGGTGTAGAGATGGGAGGGGGCATTTTTGCCCCACCCAACCAATTAACTGACATTTGTAGTTTGATTAGAACTGGTGTATATTTCTTTGTATTTTACAACTAAAATATAAAATTTGCTCTTCCTGACATTTTACTTGGTTGGCCACCAGTTTAAGTTTAACGATATTAATACGGTGTATGTTTTATTTGATGATGCTCAAATACCATAATAATAATAATCATATTCATCTCCACACCTTTAAAAAAAATTTTTCTAATCCACATGAGTGGGTGGAGGACCGTGATGCACTTGAAGGTTGAGAGACTTGCCACTGCATTATAGAGATGATGACTGTAACTTCAGAGCTAGCCACCATCCTCCACAAACCCCTCCCTGTCTGGCCAGTCATAATTGGTTCACTACCCGCCCACTCATCCTGAACTGTCGCCTTGGATGCAAAAGACCTCCCGAGTCAACTTCCATACTGGAAGTTCTCCATTACCCAAGTTTGAGCAAAAGTTTTGTCTGGATCCAAATACCTACGTCAAGTTCCTTTTCAAGTGACCACACCCACTTGCCGTCCAGGAATGCACACATGTCTACACACACTTCAGGAAGGCTTCCCATTGTTGCTGCATGTGTGTGACCTCACAGTAGTTGTTTGGATTATGATGTGCACATTGTTTATAAGAAATTATCTTTTGCCGGATATTGAAAATGACCAGGAATTAAGGGAGTTTCTGGTAGGATTTGGTGGTGGGGTGGTGGATTGTGAAAAATTGGTGGAGAATGTAAAGGAAGGGCTGTAAGAGGACTTGTGCAAACGCCAAGTTAAGTCTGTGTAGGTGCATGTCCAGTTGTGTCAAAACATTGTGTGTTACAACCACTACTTAGCTAAAGAATATCACAAAGAAAACTTTTAAATAACGTGTATTGTTTTGTTGTTGTTTTTTTCCTTCCAAGCAGTTACAGAGAGTTGTTACTATGGCACTGAAATACCTTTACCCTGTATGCTAAATTAAAAAACTGGATTTTATTTTCAGTAGCTTCAGTGTTAGAAGTCAAAATCATTCATATAACAATAGTATAGTCTTTAGGCTCGCTCGCCATCACATCACTAGTATTATATTATTATAGTAATAGTATAAAAATGCTTCAAAAAGTGACCTAGTATGTTTTGTTTCGTTATGTTGCTATTGGTTGCGTTTGTTTGGAGTGCTTGCAGTGAGTCTTGCTGACTTGAGTTTCTTGTAGCATGCCAGGCTGCACAGTGGAGTGTTGGTTGTGGAGTCGGAGTATTTCTTCACGTTGCTGCAACCTCTCACTCCACACAGCACTGGGACCACTCTACTAAACAATATTTTATTTTAACTTCTGTAGTATTTATAATAATAGTTCAAAAGTTTCGGCTCCAAAGGGCCTTCATCAGTGACTTTATAAAATGTGAGAAAATAAAAAGCATTGACTTGGTAACAATTTTAGGAGGGATAGGAGGGGTATTAGGGAAAATTTAGCGGAAAAGTCGGGAAGAAATACAAGTAAATGAAGATGATTGCACAATTGTTATATTCACTCACTGGGTAGCTACTGTCTGAAAATACACAGCATCTAAACTACTGGAGGGCAGACAATATAGTCGTCTACACCATGCTCGCTGGGTACCTAGTTACTGCTGCTAATGGACTGAAAGTATATATATAGTCATCTATGGTGGTTGGTTGGAGTGTATGGGGGGGGGGGGGGGGAGAGGAGAAGAGAGAGGGGAGGGGAATGTTGGGGTGTCATGTAGAGATATAATGGTGTGTGTAGCTGGCAGTAGGAGTGTCCGGTATTTCAATATTTAGTCATTGTGTCCAGTGTTCACAGATTTATTTGGTTCTGTATGGCCAGTTTGAGATAAAACTGTATACCACCTATAGTATCACTGCACAGAGAAAAAAAATTTCTTCGTACAACTGCAAGTATGCAAGAAAAATTAAGAAAATGAAGGTATTTAATCTGTTGATCACTGCCTGCTAGGCTAGGTTACAAGCACAAGAAGTGTGTATACTGTACAGTATATGTGTGTGTGCATGTATTTGTAGGACTGGCTACTATTAATTCATTCTATGCCAGAGAGACTCTGAAAGATTCTAAGAAGATGAACATCAGACCAGAAATGCTAGAAGTGAGGATATTTATATGTATATAGCCACTCATGCATGAATACTATAATTCAAAGTTTTTGTAGAGATAAATTTGCAATTTTTGCGTTAAAACAATAACGCAATAAATTTAAAAAATTACACTGTATATATTATTTTTTTGGTTTTTTCCTTATAACTCATATATATAATGTGATGAATTTGCCTCTAATCTAAATTTTGGGATAGTGGTGTAGTTGGAATAGGAATGCCTGAGAGTATTCTGTTTCTGTTATTGTTATTATAGTGTATTTTACTCCAGTTCCAGTATGACCTTATTTGGTCATATCACTAATAACACCACCTCTCACTATTATTACAACTATTATGATTACTTCATGACCATAAAATTTTTCAGCCAGCTTAAGAGGTCATTTTGATGAGAGGTCATTCCTCTGCCAGTCAAATTGCAGCTGTTATGTACCTAATTTGCTCCTAAAGCAGCTGTTAGCTGTAGAAGATCAATCAATACTTGTCTGTCATAATTTTATTTTAATATAATTAATAATATCTAATATTAAAACAATTTTTGAAGTTATTTGAGCTGTATAAAAAGACAACTACAATTGGCAAGTATAAATAGACTCAGGAATTGACAAATAGTTAGAGAGTAAGTATAGGTAGCTGCAATCAGGGGTGGGTGCATGATTTGGAGGTCAGTCTTTGGTGAGAGGTCATTCATTAAGTTTTAGTGTAGCTAATACATGCCACACCCAATGAAACTTATAAAGAATGAAGAATAGAAATTTTCCAGCCACAAGGAATTGCACACACAAACATGAGTAAACATACCACAGTGTAGACAACAAGACTGTATTAGTGTTATTCAGAGGAATTCTGGCCTCACCTGTGTCATCCAGTCCAAAAAATGACCTCATCACTGAGTGGACCAAGTCAGGATACAGAAATATACTCAAGTTATTGCTAGTTGTGTGGGCGATCATTAGCTACCAATTCAAACCACTTGAAAACATACACTAGCTACCTTTGTATGCTATTATTATATATGGCTTATAATTTATATTTTTAATAATTTTAATGAAAATTTACAGCTGCAACAAAAATTAAAACTTTGACAATGTGTAAATTGAATGTCCAATTTGAAAAATGGGATACATTATCAACTGCGATATATAAAACATGAAAAATGCAATAGAATGAGAGTTCTCAAATCCAAGTAGTGCTGGAAAAATTCAATCCACAATTCTATTACAAAAACAAAACAATAACACAAATACTACAACAATAACTATAAACTTACTGGAGCTGTTGCTGTATTTTATCTGCCACATCATTACATTCTCCTGTTTGGTGCAATACAGTAACAAACTCCTTGAGAGCTGCGTGTCTCGATGAAAAGACTTCACGAATGTTGTCTAAGAGAGTCCTTGCTCTGTCTTCGTCAATCAGGTCTCTACGCTGACAAAGTTGTTTGTAGGTATATTGTGATATGAGTTCTTTACTGTAGCAGTGATCAGCTACTGTCATAACACAAGGCGTCACTGAGTGGACCAAGTCAGGATACACTCTCAGAAATATACTCAAGTTGTTGCTACCTAATAATAAAAAAAATTAAGTAATACTAGTTAAATACAAATAACAACTTGACTTACTTTCAGAGATTTCTACTGCAGGATCTTTCTTTTCGTATTTCTAATACAAAATAAATGAGAGTTAATACAAGTTAGAATACATAGTATATTTCTGCATACCTGTCCATACCAAATGAGGTGTCTATTGGTGAGTACAACTGCTTGTGGGTTGTCTGGATTGAAGAGACATTTCATGACTTTGGGGACAGAGTGTGCTCCATCAACGACCCCGAGATGATTCCCTCCTTCATGTGAATGACAGTCAAAGGCAAACTGGTAGTCCATGGAGCTGTTGTAGTTCATTCTGGAACTGGCCGTCTTTAGAGTGTCCTCTATTTCTTGTTTCAGAGCAGTACATTCATGGTGAATGGAGTCTTGGAATGTAGGATCACATGAAACTACAACTTCAAAATTTTTCGATCGAGATACAAATGTTACACGAAGTAAACTGGATCCGTACAAAAAGGTCACCATGTTTTTCTTGACACCTTCTCTGATGAAAGTGAAGGACTTGTTAGATACGAGACAAGCCATAGAAGCAGAAAAGAGTCCCATAGGAGTAAACCCACTACTGAAGTACATCAAGAGAGGCTCCACCAAACATGACCTACAGGATTCTTTGTGGAAAAGGTCAAGTTCCTTTGCACTCGTGTTTTCTAACACGCAAGGTATGATGTACTCTTTTTCATCTTCTAAGACGGACTTGGAATATTCAACTGACACAATCTCAGCTATAATGTGAAGATATGCAAGCAAAGCTACCAGCTGCTCTGGTGGAATGATACCTCCTGAAATGTTAGATGTAGCGGATTTCAAATCTTTCATAGTGAATCGACCTGTCTTCCTGAATCTCTTGGATGTGGCCTGACCTACACTATCAAAGCTCATGGCTTTGAGAATGACACCAGTGATACTGTCATACACTACCTGGATGTCTATGATGACCAGGTCTTCCAAACCAGGTACACTGGGGAAGTACATCAGAACACCGGCATGGTGATGAAGAAACCACAGAGCTACTTTAGTCTCATAGGGTGTCATATTGAAGGCTTTGGACAAGGCCAAGCAGGTCTCCATGCTGGCTGTCCTCACGTCTCTCATGCGAAGACACAAGCTGAACAGAAGCCACACAGCTGGAATCTGCAGCTTCTTAAAGTGTTTCTCCATGGCATTCTCCAGTAGCTGGTGCAAGTGATGGATTTCTTCTACTCCGCCTTTCATGTTGTCCAAAGAAACGACAAGCTTGTCTTGTGAGCAGAACTGCAATATGCCCTTTCTATAGAAGTCTGTGTCTCGAATCACCTTTTCAAGCTGTGAGTCGACTGTAGCGATGTCTTCCTCAGAAACCTGATCTTTGTGAGTACCCACAATATACACTACTGACTTGGAGGACTCGAGTATCTCACCAATGATGGACGAGTTGCCTGCTCCTGGTAGAGGTTGAAGATGGGCAGAGGAACTGAAACAAGATATACCGGCCAGGGTACGCAAAAGCATCTCTTGCAAAGTAAACTCAGACTTCTCTGGTGCAGTTGTCTCTCCTGAAGCTCTCTGATAAAAGACTCGATACTCCTCATCTAACTTGAACTTGTAGCTAAAGAACAGCAAGTAGAGGCCAGGTCCTATGGTGAGTGCTGGTAGCATGTCCATCAGCTCAGGCTGCCCTCCAGTGTCCTCCATTCTCAAGAAAGCTTTGAAAGAATGCTTCATAACTTCTGCAAACTGTGGTTGCCTTGACACTCTCTCGTATATGGCAGCAATTTCAGAATAATCTTGTGATATTACCACCTCATCAGCTACTTGGACATGTGTTGGTGAGAGAAGAGAGGTTTTATTTTGTCTGGACTGCTTCGATGTTTGTTGTGGTGGTTTTTCCACAAGGTGAGACTGCTCTGTACTGCTAGCCTGACTGACCTCTGCCTTCGTTGCAATATCTCCACTGGGACGAGCTGCAGCCTCAGAAGTGAATTTAGTCTCCAGACCTTTTCTAAGACTATGAAGAAGTAGAGATGCTTCCTCAGTGAGATTCTGTACAATGGTCCAGTGAGATCCCTTATCCGCTGTAGTTGTATCAGATGTGCCTTGGACTAGCATATTAGAACAACACTCCACTGTGCCTGTGCTGCCATGAATCTGTTCCTCTTCTTTGGCTGACATAAGATCTATGATCTCTTTCGTAACGCGACGGCGAGTTGTAGTCTTGCCTTGTCGTGGTGGACCAAGAAACATAAGCTTTAAAGACAGAAGCTCCAGAACCTCCTTGGAAACAATGAAGTGTTTGTATGCTTCTTCATACTTGTAGTCATCTATCACATAAAATAAAAAATGAGTCCATTTTTTGGAGAACTGATAGTAAATAGAACTACTTCAATGAACACAAAACTTGATACAGACACTGGGATTTCTTGCTCAACTGAAGTGGTTTCCAAAGAAAATGTCCCCTTTCTTAAACTATTTAACTCTCCTATTGTGCATGCACTAATGACTCTTGACACAACTTTTATTATTCACACTGGTAATAGCTCACACACTCCTGTGCTTTGGTGCCTTTTGTAGTGACTTCTAGCTAATGAAGTAACACTTGATTGTTGCTCCTAAAGCTGTGAGTTTACAGTAGCCCTATAATTACAAGTGTTATAGTTGCACAGCTTTTACTCTACAATAACCCACACACTCCTATGCTTCTACCCTCAGCTGGCTCCAGCACTAGGAGTGTGGGCAGCTGGTTTTATAGCCTGGAGCTAAGCCAGTAGAAGCAGCTGCCAGTGCACCAGCTGCAATTTAGCAAACACATTCTCAGCTAATAACTAGTGATGTGCTTGAGCACAAATGGCGAGCGAGCCTAAAGACTATACTATTTTTATATGGATGATTTTGACTTCTAACACTGAAGCTACTGAAAATAAGGTCCAGTTTTTAAATTTAGCATACAAGGTAAAGGGATTTCAGTGCCATAGTAACAACTCTCTGCAACTGCTTGGAAGGAAAACAAAAAAAAACAAAACAATACACGTTATTTAAAAGTTTTCTTTGTGATATTCTTTAGCTAAGTAGTGGTTGTAACACACAATGCTTTGACACAACTGGACATGCACCTACACAGACTTACCTTCGTGGTTAATCTAGTGGACAATGCATTTTCAAGTAAATACTGTTGCGCACGGCTTATAACCATGACAAAGAGCGCATTGACTTACCACCGCCATTAACTCGAATAGAAATGGAAGTCCCTTAAGTTTTTCAAGTTTTAACTGCACCCGCAAAAGAATTCAAACGGTAAACAATTCAATTTCTAGGGTGATACGGGTACTGATCGTATAACCAGAGGATTCTGTTTAGTGCAATTTGGGACGGGGTCGACCACATAACTAACACAAAACCGCGAGGGTCAAAGTACAAAATGACATACATACGTCCATACATATATACAAATAAATAAATAAATAAATAAACATCCCCGATTTTCGATTGTGTTACCCCTGTAAGTGTCTCGCTCGCTACGCTCGCTCGCCAATTACATATCATACTTTCTTCTAGAGAGAAGCTGTTATTTGCATACACTAACCTGACAGAGTTACTTTATACACTCCATCACCAACAGCAACCAGTAACTGTCCAGTAGACAAGACTGCAGTAGCAATCCATCCACCATTTTTCTTCTGACCTGGTCCATCTCCCTCACTAGTAGTCTCAATCCACTTCTCTGTCTTGTTGGAATAAATTCTAACCTTAGAATATCCATCCATGCCAATTAGATTAGATAAGGAAGAGGTGATAGCTGAGGTGTGAGTAGATGTGGTTACTCTCCTCCATATTGTTAGTGGAGTTGTCCTGCCATTACTAGCAGATGCTATGACAGACTCTAAAGTGCATATAAATAGAATCTTCTCCTTGCCCTCTCCTTCTGTGAAGTAGAAGTTGCCTTCATGGAATGTTGATCGCATGTTCGAGCATGAAGAAGGAAGTGAGTCTGCAGTCGTCCAATGGTCGTTGAGTAGAACTTCCACTACATCCAACTCCTCATCATGTGAGCCCCACCCACCAGCCACGACCAGGACCTCTGGTGATCCTCCACTAACTGATGATGATCTGTAGCGAGGAGTAGGCATGGCACGTAGCGATGGCTCCCAGTCTAGACCAGTAGTACTAGTCATCAACAGAGAGTTGGTGAGTTCATAAGTGGAGGTATCCCATCCACCAACCAATACAAACTTAGACTGGTAGGTAGTTAGGGACGAGCATTCATATGGTGCACTAGTAGTAGTCCATGAGTGAAGGTCAGTAGAGATGTGAAGTCTGTCAATATGATCCAGTATTATTACTGTATCCCGTAGTACTGCACATTGGTCAGGCCAGACATTCTTACTCCAGGTATGGCAATGTTCCCAGTGAAGTGAGGCTTGAGGATGGAGATCTCTCTAAATGCAAATAAATAAAAATATTTATTTAAATTACAAGTAAACAAACAAACAAAAAGCATTAATTATTTATGCATATAAACACACGGACTTCATGTTTGATCAACAAATACATATTAAAAACAAACACAAACACATTGATTCCTATAGAAGCAATGAATATGCCATATTATAAATATAAATATAAACTTTGTAAACTGTAGATAAACACATATAGAGAAATGGACATGCATACTAACAATACTAACTCTATAACATACAAACACACAAACATACACTTTCTTACAATGCTTAGATACATAAACATAATGTGACATTAAAAATAACAGAGTTCGCAAACAGCACTGAAATAGAAAAAATAAACACACAAACTTACAATAAAAAGAAGTGTCTTTTTTTCCGTGTATTATAGCCAGAAAAAAGTTTTGAATTCAACTTAACATAACAACCAGTGAGTGCAAAGATAAAAAAGAGTACAGATAAAAATAGTACAAGTCAACTTTAGAGAATGTTATTACATCGTTACAGAGTATGTTATCACATCGTCAGAGACTATGTTATCACATCGTCAGAGACTACCATATTACATCGTCAGAGACTGCGATATAACATCGTCAGAGAGTATGTTATCACATCATCAGAGAGTATGTTATCACATCGTCAGAGAGTATGTTATCACAATGTCAGCAAGTATGTTATCACAATGTCAGAAAGTATGTTATCACAATGTAAGAGAATATGTTATCACATCGTCAGAGAGTATGTTATCAGATTGTCAGAGAGTATGTTATCACATCGTCAGAGAGTATGTTATCACATTGTCAGAAAGTATGTTATCACAATGTAAGAGAATATGTTATCACATCGTCAGAGAGTATGTTATCACATTGTCAGAGACTTATGGTATCACATCGTCAGAGAGTATGACTTATGGTATCACGTCCTAACTACTGATGTTTCCTAGATGTTAGGACCATGGCTGGATTAGATAACTTAAAAAATTAGAGGAACTACTGTCTGGCAAAGAGCCTACCAAGTGGGAACCTGGTTAGAGTGGTGTGTTTGTCAGAAATTAAGTCTGTCTGCTTAGTCAAAAATAAAGCAGGATTTTTGTACGAGCTGGTTTGTGCGTCATCCAAAAGCATTGAATTGGGAGTATAAGGCTTTAGCTTGCTGATATAGCTGTGGAAAATTTTCTAGCTTTTAGCAGTAAATTGAAAGAAAAGTTTGTTAGGGTTTTATGTAAGCAGTATTGAAACTAAGCCAAAACAGTAACAAAATGCTGAAGAAAAAGCTGCTTACTCTCATTCTATGACTGTTTGGAATTTGCTTAGGATAGTCACTGTGCTACATGTATATAAAAATTGCCAACACGTAAACATACATTAAATACAAACATACAACATTAAAATACACAAGCATACAAGTTCTATAAACACTGTAAGAAACTGTAAATAACAAGCACAGCAATATAAATACACAACTTACTGTATTTCTGGAACAAACTAGACTTCAAATAGCAAAAGTAAAACAGACAATTACAAACTACAGGAAAATACGAGGGAAAGCAATGTATGAGAGTCCTCTCATAAAAATGCACCAGCAAATAAAAAAAAGAGAGGGAAACTCATGTCTGAGCATGCTCATAAAGGCATCAACCAGCATCTGGAAAAAGGGGGGGAAAGTCAAGTCTGAGCATGCTCATAAAAGGCACCAGCATCTGAAAAAAAAGAGGGAAAGTCATGTCTGAGCACGCTCATAAAGGCACCAGCATCTGGAGAGAAAAAAGAGAGAGGGAACTCATGTCTGGGCATGCTCATAAAAGGCACCAGAGACTGGAAAGTAAAGAGAGGTTTAAAATATGCACAAAACATGTCCACTATTGCAACAAAAAAAACAAAAAAACAAAACAAAACAAAAAAAAAATTTAATTCTTAACTATTTTTCTAATTAGATTTATTGAAATGTAGTTTTTGCCCACACCTTAGTTTTGACTTAAATCACTTGCCCTCGCTGTAGCACAAAACTAGAAAATCATTTTAAGGAGCTATCACAAGCAATCCCTGCACAAGTGACTTAATTGAGCCCTTAACTACAAAAAAACAAAAACAATAAAAACCACTTGTGGTTTAGTTGACTTATTTGGAACTTGTCTAGAGTTTACTGATTGAGGTCTGTTGTCCTGACCTACACTTGGATGCAGTTGGGAAAGAGTTCTACTCTGATACTATCAAGGTTGGTGGCAAGCTCACTCAACAATACAAGTAACAAAATAGTACAATTGAAAGAAGCTTCAGTGCTCTGCAAATGTCTAAATATGGCTGCACAAAAGAATGCATCAAGCAAGGATGTACGTTTGTCAATGTTTACAAAAAGAACTGTACTGGTATCTAACATAGCTCCTCTCGCTTTGTAAAAGTTATCTACATCCCTGATTAGATATGCAAACACTGGATCTAGTAATTAGATAAATAGACACTGAATCTAATAATGAATTCAGCAACTACATAAATACTGGATCTAATAAACACTGAATCTTGCAATCAGACAATAAACAAACACTGATCTGGTAGACAAAATTGGTTTTAGTGAACAAACCATAATTTGGTAACTAGCCAATACTTCTGGAAAACACAACTCAGTAGCTACGGGCGCTCACCTCCTTAGGAAGTTGAGGCTGACCTTCCGCCATGCATAATCCTTTCCAACCGCCGTCTTCAAGAATGGAGGCCTCCCTACGCTACTTCGATTCCTACTTTAAATATCCGGACTGGACCCCACCCAAAATACTGTATTCGCCCACCAAGTACGTAGTAAAGAGGGAGACCGTTTTCCTAATCGCTGCTGCTTGCTGCAGGTATTAAGTAGCTAATAAGGAAAGGATCGTGTTGCTGCTGGTGCGTGTGAGGTGCTTGGGAGAGAAGGAAAAACTTCAAGGTTTTGGCTGCATCCAGTGCTAAAGAAGTTTGAAGAAGTCGATCTACTATGGATGTACATATTCAACTGCCCTGCAAGATAGAAATACTCTTCTTTGTCATAGTTGTGAGTTTATGCTAACCAATGTAAAGAAGGCTGAAAATAAATTGTAATATATCTGTTGGTACTATTAACTTGAAACTAGCAAGCACCTTGCCACACAGTGGCACTTGATGCACTAACTTTTGCAAGTTAGGAATGCAGTAGCATAAAGTATTTTTATCCATGGTTTCCCTCTCTTGCTCTCTTTTTTCCTGAGCCATCTCAGTTTTTCTTATTCTTCTCGTTAGCTCATGGGTTCCCTTCTCTTCCTTTGTCTATCTCTCTTGCTTCTCTGTATCTCTTGTCCTTTTAAAAAACCTTGGTTTCCTTATCGCCTTCTACTGAATGTGATGACGCTTGCCTTGTGGCTCTTGGTATGCTAAGTTTAGCAATTTAGAAATGCTTTAGCACCATATATATATATATATATATTTTTTTTTTTAATTTCTTTATATATTTCAAAGCGTAAGAGAGCTAGTGTGTATCATGAGTATTTATAGAAGTGTGTATGCGTTGGTATAACTAGTAATGTGCTTGAGCACAAATGGCGAGCGAGCCTAAAACTACACTATTGTTAAATGATTGATTTTAACTTGAACACCATAGGAAAGTTATTATAACTGATCACCATAGGAAATGTATTATAACTGAACACCATAGGAAATGTATTGTAACTGAACACCATAGGAAATGTATTATAACTGATCACCATAGGAAATGTATTGTAACTGAAGTTCTTTGTACTTCTATTCCAGTTTGTACATGAATGTGTATATGTGTGTTTGTGTGCGGTGGAGCAGCCCCACCCCTCAACTAATATTTCCTCATACTCTCATTCTGTTCAGTTCTTCCTATTTTCCTTTACTATTTTGTGCTTTCATTTTTCTTATCTGTTATACTTAATCTTGTCCATACTTTTTACAGTTCTTGCTAGCTTTTGTGTATCATTTATTTTGTTTTGTTTTATGTTCTGTAATTGTACTTTGTTCTTTAGTTCTGTATCATTTAGTTTGAATTTGAGACTGAGTACTGATAGGGATCTTGAGCATGCTGGGAATAGTGGATAGACCTGAGTCAGTGTGTTTAAGTCTGGAGATTTTTGTCTTTTTCCCTTTGTTTTAGTTAGTAGTCTTTGTGTGATAGTTTGGCTGAGTTTCTATAGCTTTACCCAATTCTCGTGTGCTAATACATGTGGGCAATAATTAAAATCCAACCTTAGGAGTTAATATTGTGTATAATATTATTGATTGGTATAATGATATGTTGGTAAGGTGTAGTTCATTGTAAAAGTGTTTGTTTTATTATGAACTTGTTATATTTGATAGAGATGAGTTCTTCCAGCAACTTATGACTTATACAGCATCCTTCACATGTGGCCAATATTCCAGCAACACTGAAGAGTCTCTCCACAGGAGCTGAAGATACTGGAATGCTAAGGTAATTAGTGAATGGGATGATAGGGGCACAGAGTGTAGTTGTATGTATGTGTGTGAATATGTGACCACTCAATATGTAGACAGTGTGTGTGTTTGCATGAGTAGTGAGTGTTGTCCAGTCACAGCGTCAGTTGTCCCATGGGACAATAGAAATGTCTCATGGGATGTCTCATCAAAATATTGAAGTTTATAAAGTTGTAACTTTCACTGCAGGTAATTCCTTCTTGTAGTTGAATAGTCATGCTAGTGTATTGTGTTTGTAGTCACATGACTTAACTGGTGGTTTTTATGCCCACCCTGTAAAAGGAGGGGGCAGGGTGTGTGTGTGTGTGTATTGGTTGATTTCTTGGCTCAGGTCCTGAGTTTAACCCCCCTCACTGGGAATTTTTCATTTGTTTTTTGTTTTTTTTTTGTTTTTTTTTGTTTGTTTTTTCCCCTTACTGTGTTTTCCACCAATCCCTGGCTCAAGGCATTCTGTCATGAAATAACAATAGTCTAGATGGGACTTCGGATCCCCACACCACTTACTGCAAGTTCTTGGCCTGACTAGAAGTAGTGATGAAGTTCTTATAAGACCAGTGACTAGAGGTAGTGATGTTTTTCATGTGACCAGTGACTAGATGTAGTGAGGTTCTCTGACTAGAGGTAGTGATGGGGTTCATACGTGACCAGTGACTAGAGGTAGTGTGGGGTTCATATGTGCCAGTGACTAGAGGTAGTGATGAGATTCTTACGTGACCAGTGACTGGAAGTAGTGATGAGGTTCTCATGTGATCAGTGACTAGAGGTAGTGATGGGGTTCATACGTGACCAGTGACTAGAGGTAGTGTGGGGTTCATATGTGCCAGTGACTAGAGGTAGTGATGAGATTCTTACGTGACCAGTGACTGGAAGTAGTGATGAGGTTCTCATGTGATCAGTGACTAGAGGTAGTGATGGGGTTCATACGTGACCAGTGACTAGAGGTAGTGTGGGGTTCATATGTGCCAGTGACTAGAGGTAGTGATGAGATTCTTACGTGACCAGTGACTGGAAGTAGTGATGAGGTTCTCATGTGATCAGTGACTAGAGGTAGTGATGGGGTTCATACGTGACCAGTGACTAGAGGTAGTGTGGGGTTCATATGTGCCAGTGACTAGAGGTAGTGATGAGATTCTTACGTGACCAGTGACTGGAAGTAGTGATGAGGTTCTCATGTGATCAGTGACTAGAGGTAGTGATGGGGTTCTTACGTGACAAGTTAGCTCCACTCATAGAGACTGTGCTAGATGCCGTTTATTGTAAGGATTAGGACCAACTCAGGCAGAACTCCACCTTCAACTCAGATCACAACTATCTTTTGTGTATGTGTACTACTTAAATTCTACCATTTCATCAATTTTCTACTGTATATAAATAAATGAAACAATTTTTAACAGTGCTGTACTGCTTAGTCCTGTGAATATCAGAATATTTCTGATGGAATGTAGGGAGGATGATTTGTGTGTGATGATATTTCAGTGTGTAGGAGTAGAGTGTGTATGTGTGTGATGATATTTCAGTGTGTAGGAGGAGAGTGTGTATGTGTGTGATGATATTTCAGTGTGTAGGAGGAGAGTGTGTATGTGTGTGATGATATTTCAGTGTGTAGGAGGAGAGTGTGTATGTGTGTGATGATAGTTCAGTGTGTAGGAGGAGAGTGTGTATGTGT
>WLWD01002189.1_pt1 | contig 15328 bp, 9 predicted proteins | sample 6712731 | NCBI WGS metagenome assembly WLWD01 (sample SAMN12718690, study PRJNA576275) | sponge metagenome | isolation source: marine sponge | host: Mycale hentscheli | place: New Zealand: South Island, Marlborough, Capsize Point | collected 2014-11-01
GCTTTCTCCGTGTAGCGGTTAGGTAAAGGGTCTGGCTGTGCCTGTTTGAGGTTGTGGGGGGGGGGGTGTGAAGACGACCGTGGGCGTGAACTTGAGGATGAGTGTAAATAGTGAACATGTAGATGATTGTGGGCATGTATTCAATGCTGCGCCAGACTAATTGAAGACGTTAGTCTGGCGTCGCCGAATTTTTTCCTTCCCTATATTGGTGGGCGGGGAGGAACTCTACATCAAACGACCTGTGTAAATAACATCACAGGTTTATTGCGTTACAGTCGAACCTCGTTCAACGAAAAACGGACAAACACAAAACTACGGATGGATTTCCTATTGAACATTGTATACTAGTGATGTGCTTGAGCACAAATGGCGAGCGAGCCTAAAGACTATACTATTTTTATATGAATGATTTTGACTTCTAACACTGAAGCTACTGAAAATAAGGTCCACTTTTTAAATTTCGCATACAGGGTAAAGGGATTTTAGTGCCATAGTAACAACTCTCTTCAACTGCTTGAATTGAAGGAAAAAAACAACAACAAAACAATACACGTTATTTAAAAGTTTTACAACTGGACATGCACCTACACAGACTTACCTTCGCAGTAGTCTAGTGGACAATGTATTTTCAAGTAAATACTGTTGCGCACGGCTTATAACCATGACAAAGAGCGCATTGACTTACCACCGCCACTAACTCGAATAGAAATGGAAGTCCCTAAGTTTTCAAGTTTTAACTGCACCCGCAAAAGAATTCAAAACGGTAAACAATTCAATTTCTAGGGTGATACGGGTACTGATCGATAAACCAGAGGATCTGTTTAGTGCAATTTGGGACGGGGTCGACCACATAACTAACACAAAAACGCGAGGGTCAAAGTACAAAATGACATACGTACGTCCAAACATATATACAAATAAACATCCCCGATTTTTTCATTTTTACCCCTGTAAGTGTCTCGCTCGCCAATTAGGAGCTTCCGAGATGCGGACCTTCCGAGTTCCGGACAACGGACAGAACAGAATTCCCACTACAGTGTATTGGTGTATTTCTAACCCGCAGCCCAGTCACGCGTAGCCAGACTTTTACTAATCGCTAAAGCGAGTGCTTGCACAACTTACTCTCGGTGTGCATAATATGTGTGATATTTTAGCGACCCCCCTTGCTCTAACTTCCCGAATGAAATTCAGTTATTCGCGTACTTTTAACCTCCGTACTCTTGAGCACTCCGTATCCTGTAGCTACAAAAACATCTCTTTTCCTTTTCATCTGCTCTGGCTTTATGCACGAAACTGACATGCTCTTCATCACTTGATCTTCCATAGCTAACAACACGGAATAAACTGGGGCGCATTGAATATGTAGTTGAGGAATGCGCTTCTGCTATCTGATTGGAGCGCCACTATTTTGGTGCGAGCACAAGTCGTTGATAGCTTAACTAGAGAGCTACCAGACCATTATGGAACGCCGTTTCCTTCCTCCCCGCCCACCAATATAGGGGAGGAAAAGGGTCGGCGACGCCAGACTATTGAAGACGATAATGAAACCGAGACACGCTTTCCTTCGCGAACAATCTTGCACAGTCAGCACATTAGTAATATTGCGTTGCTATGCCCGTAGTGAGTTCTGTGTAGTTTGAATGAATTTGATGGCGTGTCTGATTTCTAGTGTAAAATATTTTGGGGCGTGAGAGGTGGGTTTTTTATTTGAACAAAAGGTCACAAGCATTATTCCATAAGTGAAATAGTGTTGATTGAAGTAGTTATATAAAGTTAGTACGTTATGAAATGAATATGTAAAAGTATCAGTCTCTATCTTACAGTCATACTTCAATATAGAGGATTCAATATAGCTCGCTAATCTCTTTTAGTATAAACCTTGGATGTCTCTGTTTAGCTAAATGCTCACAAATAGAGCGTGCTCTGGAAAATGTGGATTAGGGAATTAAAGAATTTTAATATGCTCAGCAGTGGATACACCCTCTCTTCCCTTTAATACTTCAGTTGGCAATAATTTACATTCTTTTTCGATTCCTGCTGCAGTATGATAGTTGAGTTACTCCGGTTTAGCATGATTCTCCAGATGACTTGCTGACTCTGAGCCTGAGCTGACAGCGCTTTAAAAGTACAATAACAGAGTGGCCAACACAAACCCAGCTACGTTAATCAAGTAATGGAGATATACCTTTTAACCACATTCTAAATGTTTATTTCCTTCCTCCTTTGGATTAGCTTATGAACTGATTATTCTCATTTTTCCTTCATTATTCTTTTAAATGCTATATTCTAGAATTATGCAATTTCATGTCTATTATTCCAGAAAAAATGCCAGCATAGTTTGGCAAGGCCTAGGGATGACCTCGGGTAAGTTTGACTGAGATATCTATTTGAGTTGATGAGTCATTGGAAGATTATTGCAGAGGAAGGAGGTGGATAGTTCAGACAAATGCTTCCTGGGGAGTTAGACAAAATCGAGAGTCCTGCACAGTGACAATGGAGCCAAGCGGAACGGCCACCATAGCAATGGATTGACAGATGGGTAGCCCCTGCCAGATTATGCTAGCATTTTTTCTGGAATAAGTTAATCCAAAGAAAGTCAATAGTGTTTCTTCTTTTTACAACAAAGGTCATAAACATAGAGATGTAATTATAAGGTAGATCTTTATCACTTGATTAAAGCAGCAGGATATGTGTGTGTGTGTGTGTGTATTTCTTTTCTTGAGCAACTCTATTATCCACTGCATCAGGACAAGAAAACAAATTATTACCAACCAACCTATGAATTTGAAGGGAAAAGGCATTCACTACTAAAATTCTCTACCCTAATCCACATTTTCACCAAAAATGTCTGGTAGTCTCGCTAGCGGTTAGGTAAAGGGTTCTGGCCAATGAGACTAAATGTCTGGTAAGGTTTTTTTTATAATTTAGCTACTTTTTTTTCCAGCTGCAGCAGAGCACGTTTTGTTTTTTGTTTTTCATTCATTGAACAATTTTACATGGATATTCAAGGTTTTCACTTAACTAGTATGAAATCTCTATAATATTGAATAATTCAGTATAACATGGTAAGTGAGACCCGACTGATATCATTCATTTATCATAATGCACCAACTTTATACAAAAAAAAAAGAAAAAGAATATTTCTAAATACTTCGAACATAATCCGGCAGGCCCTACAGATGGGACACATGCCATTTTTACTTATTTTCTTCTTTTGTAGTTCTTTAGATACGCCACTTTTCCTGTTGGTGGCTTCAAATATACTAATTGGTACCACACACTACAAACCTTGTTCTCAAGCAAATATTAATAATGGCATTTCTTTCTTTTAAAAAATATGTCCATTCATTAACCAATGCTGAATCTAGCAGGTTTAAACAAATAATTGTATTCCTTCTTTAATAAATCTAGTGTCCATTCATTGTCCTATGTACAACTTGTGCTATGTAGAAATCTAGTTTCCATTCAACCTATGCTAGCTAGCTATATCTAGCAGGTTTAATATCAAATGTGATCATGAAAATATAATGGATTGGAATAGATGCAGGCACATGTAGGAATACTGTGATGGACAGATTGAGAAAAATAGTTAAGAAAAATATTAAAGATTTAGAAGAAAAAACGAAAATAGAAGATGATTTCATAAAGCTATGTTTGTACAGCAGCTCTAAATAAAAAGAGAACAATATAATGGAGAGAAAGCCTATCATATAGGCAATTTGAAGTCACTTCATAAATAACATTCTTTCTGTTGGTACAGTTATGAAGATGTCTGTTTTGACTAACACAATGAGAAGTAGAGTAATCAAAATGAATTGCTGAGAGATTCGTTCCAGTAATGTAGTACGGATGAAGAGGCATGGGTGCCAAACACTAGATTATCGAACAGATGACTTCAGAGCTCCAACTATATCCTTTACGGAGTGATACAAGATGTTCTTCACCTAGTTTACAAAGGAAGAAAAGTACAAAAAATATAACATGGGCTGTCTGCCAAAATACGAGACTAGACACACAACAGACTTTAAGACTCTATGACACTTTGTCATTACGAGCTCAGTAATTTGTAAAGTCACAAATGGAATGGCGCCCTCTCACCTGTAGCTTGTCTTCGTGGTTTGCATGGTGATCGGAGAGATGCCGAAACTCTTCCGTCAGCTTCAAGCACTGATCAACATGCTATAACACAAGACCACAACAAGTAAACAACAAAACAGAAACAATAGCATACTCCACTCTTAAACTAATACATGGAACAACCACCAAACATTTGAATTCTTACCTCTGGCGAAACAAAATCCTCTGCCACTTTGATGCAGCTGCAGAGATTGCGAACCTACAAAGACAGAGTCATCAATATCAGTGGGGGAGGGGTTGGAAGATGTTGAAATTGCACACGTACAAGTGACCGGGAAGCTTTACTTAAGTCAAATAAATTTGAATACTACATTGAATATATTATGTGTTGTAAACTTATATACAAACCATGTGCGCGCACACACAAACACACACACACAAATCATACCTGGTGGGGAGCTCCTGCCGGTATGAATACTGCATCCCCCACACACTGAACAATGGTCCACCCCTTCACACCGTACTCTTGCAACATCCGCTCCCGGAGTTCCGTATCCAAATAGATGAGCTGGTCATGAATGGGGTCGTTACCCGGCATCACTCGAAAACCTTTCTCCTCGTAAACCTGCCAACGGCCATTAAATTAAATAATGAAATTGCAAAAAAATATAAAAAATAAAAACATCAAAAAATTTAAATGTCGCAAATCCTGGGGGAAAATAATAAATAAACAGAACAAGTGCTTTTGTAGAAAGTTTCACTCATTGCTTTATTAGTCCTTGGACAAAGTTAATTCACACACCTTTCTCAAAAATGCACGGATCTTGTCCACGTCATCAGGAGAGTAGATCTGCCACAGAGCACCCTACACACACACACACACATACACACACACACACACACACACACACAATTATCAACCATTGCACCTCAACAAACTTGATGCTACTGCTAACTTCTGTGTATGTATGCATGCAAGTGAGTATTTACCGGCTTGGCCTTGGCGTGCTGTACTCTGTGCAGAGATTGAGGGCAGCATTCGTTGCGCACTGTGTCCTCCACTAGTTCCCACTCTCTGGCTGCCACACTCGACGGGATATTACAATACACCTACAGCAACACAACACATCAAGGAGGGGGAAAACGGAGATAAATTATAGAATATATTAGGGGAAACAAGGAAGATGAATTATAAATTTACAGATTCAGTAAAGGGTATAGGAATAAGTTGTGATACCTTGTAGTACTGATTTTCAGTGTCGTAGTAGGGAAACAAGGAAGATGAAAATTTACAGATTCTGGTAAAGGGTCTACGACTAATTATGGTGACACTTGTAGTGTTGTTGACTATATGATTGACGACCCTTACCATAACATTGACGGCTGAAGAGATGTCTAAATGTAGATTGGTAGTGCCATCTTGAGGGTAAAGAGGAGACCCTAACACACAGACATTTTCACAATGACACACCCACACATCTAATTGCTCCGACAGGTAAAGGGGAGGGGTTTGGTACTAGATCATTAACTTACCGTATGCATTGTACATCTTGGGCCCTAAGTCTGGCCTGACAAAGAACTTAGGTAAACTAGATGCCATATTGTACTTGCCATCTCTCCTAGTATAGTCTGGTAAAGGGAGAGCATTCATAAGGTCGTTGAACCTATACAATAAACCATGGATAAAGATAGTCAGTCTACAGTGCAATGGCGAGTTATGCCCACCTTACACTATGTAATGGTACATGTATATTAGTATGCACATAATGCTATATGCTTTACCATTACTTAATACACATAATATATACACACACACCTACATACATACATACATACATACATACATACATACATACATACATATATTCATATTATTAATTGACCGACCTCTTTGGTAACTTCACACTGAAGTCGTCTCCGGTGGGCCAGTCCTTGAGCTTCAACAACCTTGGCTCGTTCTTAGTAGGGTCACGCAGGCGAACTAACACGTACACAGTTCATTACATCACAGTCAATAACCTCCATTAGGCCTCGATCCCTCCCCCCAAATCAGTCCCAATCCAACTCACCAGCCATATTCTCAAATCCATCCCAGAATGTCTTGGAAGGCAGCTGCAGAAGGTGCAAGCCAATCCTGCAGTCCACCAGGTCAGCCGGCTCCTCTCCTGAGAAGAACAAGGAAAGAAATGTCAGTGTGTGTGGATACAGCACACACATCACACCCTCCATCCCAGTGTAGTAACTTAACATTATCAATCAACCCAACCTTTAACACACACAACTTGGTAACATCACATGATGTCACATGACATGTGCAGCATTAAAATTTGATTGTTTGACCTTCTCCGTTACATTATTCATACTATGTGAGGCAGATCTACAGCAAATCAAATGAACTCAATTCAGATTTATCAATAGCAACATTTACATTCAATCGTCTAACAAGAAAACTAAAATCATTTATTGTCCTATAAGACACATACTCCATAATCATTGCAGACCCCACAAAAGACATCTGAAATATGCTGACCTCATCCCACCTCCTACCATCCACCCCCTACAAAGCCATATAGCCACACTTCTAAGTTACGTATTACCAGAATATTCCAAACAAAATTACTGATATTCATATCATAAAGTTACACCACCATTAAAAAGGTCACATACCAAATCAACCACTTGAACACTTAGACTATTAGTGAACACAAGGATGTTATCAAAATATCCAAATACCTTCTTCTTGTTTTTTTCCCCCTTGTAACTACAATAGTTTTTAAAGCTCACTCAGTAAAGAACAGTTTATAATGTGCCACTGAGAAAAACGCTACAGAAATGGAAAGACCTCACACCTGAGTCATTAAGGTAGAACTAGTATGTCAGAAACTACATCTCTATCTGACTCACAATGACTTGCCATAGGCTATCATTTACCAAATTCTTTGCTGAAAGCTTGAGGTGTCCATAGGCCTTTATCCAAGTAGTTGTCCACCCCACACACTAGGACAGGCTGCAAAAGAGCAGGTGCACATAATCAACATTTTTACAAAGTTATTACAAAGTTCACAAGAGTCTCACCTCACTCCTCCGCCACCTCTCTTGGAAGGCGACGATGTTCTCGTTGTGTTTGGCATCCAGCAGGCATAGCAAAGTGCCATCACACAGCCACTGGTGGGGACAAGAGAATGGCTCCACCTCGGGCAAGTCTTCGTTGCCGTTGCTACACGAGTGTGGCAGTTCGATGGGCGGTATGTCTAGAGACGTGCAGTTAGGAGGCAGGAGGGAGAGAGGAATGGAGGTGGGGATGGAGGTGACTTTGGTGGAGCTGTTGGTGGAGGCTGAGGAAGAAGTGAGGGGAGACTGGTGAAGTTGCTGTGGCTGATGGTGTGTGAGGTGAGAAGAAAGAAGAGGATGAGGAGGAGCATCTGATAGAGGAGCAGCCAGCTGAGGAGGTGTACCCTGCAATGGAGAACAAGTACTTGAAATGAACTATTACATCTCATCCCAGAATTAACCAAAGAAAAAAACAACAACAAGAACTCTGAATTGAGAACTTCGGATCATCCCACAGACTTTTCTTATCTCATAATTATGTAAACTATGCACAAATCCCTAGCCAGATGATCTAAATCAGAGTTGCCAACTCCGTACCTGGTGTGTGTGCAAAACTGTGGTGGGCTGTCCTCGGCTCTTCTTGCCGGCCTCGTTCTGGTACTTGGTCTGAGGTAGCTGCCGACTCACAGTGCTGATGAGACGTTGCACCACTGCGGGCACTGTCACCTAGGGAACGATCACACACAAACACGACAAATCATCACCTACAGTAGACCAGTCGTTGACTTAGCGTCCCATCTGAAAACCTAGGTGACCAGTGACCACCATGAGCTGAGCTGTTGGCTCACCTGTATCTTGCAGTGCTTGCAAATGGCAAGGACTTGAACTACCACCTCAGAGAGAACTGGACAACACAGTGCAGAAATGAGTGTGAAAACACAATACAATGACTCATAAAATAAACCCAACAAAACAACAGAGAGAGCTCCACATTCAGAGAGAGCTCCACATTCAGAGAGAGCTCCACATTCAGAGAGAGCTCCACATTCAGAGAGAGCTCCACATTCAGAGAGAGCTCCACATTCAAGACACACTGCAATCTAGTGCTGAAGTATCGCAGGTTTCAGAAAACCCATAGTGAATGGCAGTGCTCGAGCTACCTGTGCACGTCTGCTTAGGGTTGCATGAGAGAGAGCTCCACATTCAGAGAGAGCTCCACATTCAGAGAGCTCCACATTCAGAGCAACCAACCAACCAACACACAAATGAAAAACCCTCACACGTCACAAATAGTGCCCACGGTGTGCATTATTGCACAGTATCTCACGCCACTAGTTTGCCGACTCACCATTTGCAGGTATGATCTGGGCCAGGACTAGACTGGTTGGGAGATGTGGCTGACCGTGAGACACACACGGCGGCCAACCCGACGTCTGCATCGAGCTCACTGCCTCCATGTCTGCACACACACACACACACACAGCACAAGTCGGTAAAGTGAGGACAATGTGTTATTGGTGACAAGAGCGGTAAAGGGTTATCAACAAGCACGTCTTGGCTCCATAACACTATTTTATCTTTGCCTATTACGTTAATGTTGCGAAATCAATATTATTAGTGATTAGAACATGGCTGCTACAAATGAGAGCAATGGGAATGGTCTAGTGGAGGGCAATGTATTGGCACAATGATGCTTACGCCCTGAGGACATCAATTTGTTAAATTGACGTCATACATATGTCAAAAAAACCTCTTCAAAAAGTCTATGACTACCCCTTACCCATCATATCACACTCCCAACCCTTTTTATCCCCAACCCCGCCCTTTCTGACCCTCCCTCACCATCGTCTGAGTTGCAGGCGTGGTCATAGCAGGCCGGACATATGCAGAAGCCGCACGACTGACACACCCAGTGGAAGTTGAAGAGAGAGGTGTCGCAAGTGTCGCAGAGTTCTCGGATGCCGCTCACCGGTCGCTTCCACAGTGGCAACACTAACAAAGCAACAGCAACAACAATACCAACACACAGCATCTCACTGGTCGCTTCCACAATGGCAACAATAACAACAACAATAATACCAACACACAGCATCTCACTGGTCGCTTCCACAGTGGCAACAATAACAACAACAACAATACCAACACACAGCATCTCACTGGTCGCTTCCACAATGGCAACAATAACAACAACAATAATACCAACACAACAGCATCTCACTGGTCGCTTCCACAATGGCAACAATAACAACAACAATAATACCAACACACCGCATCGCCTGGTCGCTTCCCACACGCAACAATACCAACCAACAATAATACCAACCACACCATCATCTCCTCACTGGTCGCTTCCTCCACAATGCAACAATTAACAACAACAATATTACCAACACAACACATCTAAATCTGGCAAGGGTATTTAACAATGAGTAAGCATAATGCTGTGCACTGGTAGTCTACATAGTGGGTTAGTACATACATAAACCAAGCAAGATGTAAGATCATGGTAAAAAATGGATAGTATTACCAAAATGAATGAAACAAACATCCGGTAATATCATGTGTCGACTGAGAGGGCAGGGGTTCATATATTCCAATAGTGACTCCCTGTATCTAAATGTAATGTTATGATTTAATCTTATAGACTCAATCTACACATTCGTGCTAATACTACTTTGGCACCAACGGTAACCCGTCTCTTCTTCCTCTCCCAAGCCGGAATAATGTCGGGTATTGTTGGCTCAGAGTCATGATAGAAGTGGCTGATCAATAGAGTCAGTTTAGTGACCTTGTCACAGAGTGCCTACCCACTCCTCCTGGGGAAGGGGGGGGGGGGGGGGGGCATGTCCCATGCAACACAAAATACACAACACCCGCACTACTTCACAAGGAAGCTGGCCTTTATTAAATTATGTATTTACTGAATTAATCAATAAATAAACCATACAACCACCAAAAGTATATAACTCCACCAAATATTTGTGAACTAAGGTGAATTGCCAAGGACCATTGGAAGCCTCAGCTAATGTCAGTAATGATATAAGCTATCATGTGACTAAGAGACAAATGGGTCATTCGTATTGAGAGACATCGCAAAACTAAAGTCCTCATTGTGCTTGTGTGTTGGCTACTGATGCTCCATGAAAATACACACCATATAACTGAAGATCCAACAGCTTGAGCAGAAACAAAGAACAAACAGTTTGTTCTACTCTCTTACTAGACACTTTGTAAGACATTCAAATACACGAGTGTGGCTATATTGCCAGTTAACTAAACGTCAGTTGTGTTAACGTAAGTAAAAGGAATCAACCCCTCACCTTCATTATCAGGTAAAGTCTTCGCCTGTTCAGTAGCCACGGTGATGAAGTTCTGGGCTATCTTGTGAAGCATAAAAAGAGCAGTTGTTTCCTCCATTTTGCTGAAGTCTGCACACCGAAAATTGGGAGGAAAGGGGGGGGGGGGGGGGGGGGGGGGGGGGAGGGAGGAACAGTACATAAAAAACAGATTAAATGGCATACACCAAAAATAAATTAAATAATGAATGCACGATTTCTACACACCTTCCATTATAGCAAACAACTCACTTGTCTTGAGAGGAGTCCAGTTGACCAGATCTGGGGCCGTCACGTCAGTGTAGTCAGAGAAGCCGCACACAGACACTCTGGGATCAGTATTACTCTCTATCAACAACCTATAGACACACAATAGACACAATACTCCATAACCTCATCAGCAATTTACACAAATAAAGATGTCCCCAGCTACCTCACTGCAAAATATAAGATGTCACCTCATTAAGCTGGAAACTAGCAAGATGACAGAGTGGGATTCTATCGCATGTAATTGGCCAGTCAGTTATTTATATTTATAAAAAATCTAACTCAATCCAAAATCGGAACATACTTGCGAAATTCTAGGAATCTACAGTACTTGGAGTTTGGTAAATCTCCTTCACACGTGCCACAGTCCAGGCACTTGGAAACCCCGGGATAAGCCCGGCAGAAGCCATTCTGTACATACATAGATAAACACAAACAACAACATGATAATACCACCAAAACAATCAATACAGCTGACAAAATACACTCAATGGTACATCTGTCCTAAACAAACAAGTCCGTACTATAACAGTAGCCTAAACAGCTGAAAAAACACGAGATTACATGATCTAAATACACAAACCTAACTTCATCCTCAAACCCAACAAGTTTTCTGGCTTCTTACCTCAATCACAAAAAAAAAAAAAAAACATTTCTCAGATACTGTAAGCTCAATAGTCAAAGAGCAGCCGCTTTCTCAACAACTTGTTACAGGAGAAAGACAAGACTTGTTGAAAGATTTTAGTGACGTAATCTTACGAACTAGTGTGAGACACATGTCTGAACTAGATGCTTACATTAAGTCTAAACCAACGTGCTTGTACCAGTAAATAATGTCAACACAGATATCCGGATGCAAGACAGACAAGTAACTACTGAGTAAGCGATTGTGTGCGCAGTGGTGCACATGTGTGAATGCTTACATGTGTTTGCACATGTGTGAATCCTTACATGTGTTTGCACATGTGTGAATCCTTACATGTGCATGCCTCACCTGCTGGAGTACTGTACCCGGGGTGAATTTGGAGAGGTCCACAGTGACAAACACCACCTTGCCGCTGGCAGCCTTAATGATGTTCTTCTTGCCAGAACCAGGTTTGCGGCCTCTTTTGGCGGGTGATAATACTTTCTCTGCTCTCCACTGAGCAACTTCTGCATTAAAAACAAAAAAAACAACAAAAAACAAAAACAAAACAAAAACAAAAAAAACAAGGAGTAGAGGGAGAGAGAAATGAACCCCAGCATAAACCAATAGTCACTAAACAAGTCTCACAAACTAACCTTCTTTAGTTCTTCTCCTACTCCTCTTGAGCAGCCCAAGCTCTCTTAGTTCTTTTCTTCTTTGCTTTTCCTCTTCAGTTAGGCGTGGCCTCCCACGGCTACGAGGGTTCTCTTTCTAAACACACAGTAATACAGAAACAGGACTGACTTAATAGCAATAGGAACAAAAGAAGTAATAAATGATATGATGTCATAATAATTAAAGGTATGTATATGATATACTTCAACTATAGTTCACACTACATAACAACCCCTTTCAGAACTGACATACATACAATAGACAGTATCTCTGGCAGGCAATGCCATGCACCCAATAGCTTATCTTACCGGAGGTGGTATCTTCTTGGGTTTCTTTGTCCTCCTGACTTTCTTGTTGCTAATGCTGGGGTCTGAGACCGTGGTAACATTGCTGGGGGTACTGGCCAGGCTGTTCATGGTGCTGCTAGAGAAGGAAGCCACTAACTCAGATGACTCTGGTCCTGAACTGTACTTGGGATCATCAGGACTGTACAACAAATCCTCATCCTCCATTTCTTCTGTGCCTATGAGAAACGACCATTGAATGTGACCAGATAAAGGCCCTACCTCGACATATTTATACCCAGTGGGTCACTAAAGGAAACAAAAAGCAAGCACGGTATGGTTGCCAGGCTAAAAGGATGCTAACTTGTCCAAGACCTATCCACCCTCATCTCTGAGCTGCTGATGGAAACTTCATAGAACTACAATGGAGTTTGGGAAACAAGTCTATTATAAGCAACCCCCCCCCCCCCCCCTCCCCCCATGCACACACACACACACACACCTGAGAACTGCGTGTTGATGACCTTGGAGATGGGATATTCACCCACATCCTCCCCATTCATCAAGGACTCTTGACTCTCTCCTGCAGACAGCACTGTGGCCTCTGTGGCTACTGCAGGAGGATGGACTGGATCTAAAACACACACAGCCCAATAAATGAGCTTTCCCCCTAAGCTACAATTACCAGATAACCCCAAATTTCTATTCTTCCTTTATAAATTGAATTTTTTTCCCTCCAGACCAGTAATGTGGTGTGTATCAGTCAGAAAGTTAACTAATTCTTACCTTTAGCAGCACTAGTTCTTCTGCTGGCTCCGGAGAAACTCAAGCTAGGATCTCCTTCCATCTGCACACCATCCATTGACTGCTCAACCTCAGAATAGCTTCTTCCACGACCTCCGTCACTTCCTTCTCCTAGAAACTGACCCAAGAGAGTATCCACACCCGCTGAGGTTGCCACGCCCTGGCTCATATTAGCCATGCCTCCTACCAGGCCTCCAATGCTGTTGGGTGTGGTCGACGTGGGCAGGACCGACCCATGTGGTTGCTGGGTGAGAGAATGATCAGTAGTCAAGGAAGCAGAGTGGATGTTCTCATTGGAGGGATAGTGGTTGATGACTGAGCGTGCTCCGTCAGGCACCAGACTGGAGCTGCTGTTTGAAAGGGCATGGTCATTCGTGAGAGAGAAATCAGAAGAGTAGGTATTGCTTGAGAGAGAGGCAGACCTCGTCATGGCGATGGGATGGCAGCTGTCTCTGGCTGCCCTCCCTCCTCCGGAGTAACTGTGCCGGTGCTGCTGCAGATGGGGCTGCAGCGACGAGGGCTGGGTGTGGCCTAGATCCATGGACACTCTGGCCTGAGGGTTGCCGGCCCCAGAGCCGAATGAAGAAGAAGACGTTACGGTTATGTTCTGCTCTTCGTACACGGACTCAAGGCTGGGGCGTGGTCTCTGCTGCATGCCACCCAGCATTCTGTCACTGGAAGTGGAGCCTCTACCGCCATGGGCCATGCTTGTGTTGTAGCCGTCTCCTGTGTAGGAAGAGGAAGAAGACAGGTTATAGTCCATGGGAGGGGCTCCAAGCATGCCTCCCTGGTGGCCAGGACTGAGCACGTGCTGTTGGTGCTGTTGCTGGTGCAGCTTGCCGAACTGAGGCAGATCAGGTGCACTGTTGTAGTTGGCATGCAGCACGTGCATGCTCTCCGCGTGGTGCAGAGAAGGCAGGCTTCCTGCGTAGGAGAACTGGTTATGGATGTGGGTCATGGACTGGGACCTGAGGGCCAGAGAGCCATCACCATCCTCGCCCGATCCCTTCCCTGTTCCTTTCAAGCCGTCACCTCCCCCAGGCTGCCGAGCAGCGTGTACAGACTCGTCTGTTTCAATAATCTGTTTAATGATATCCAAATCATCTTCGTGCTTCTGCTGGCTGTCTCCGTCCCCAAACATGCTCGCGCCTCCCGTCAGCTGCTTCAGTTTCTGCTCCAGAGTCTTGGAAGGAAAGACGGCTGGCTGGGAGACACTCCTACTCAGGTTCAGAGGTCCTGTTAGACCATCTCCAGATTTGTTCACTTCTGGTGACATCACAAATCTGTAGAAGTAACCAAAAGGAAAATTGGTCAGAATTCAATTTTTAAAAAACAAAAAAAGCAAAATAAGCACACAAAATGACAACAATAACTTTAATTTCAGGTAATTACAACTCAGACACTTTAGGATAATTTGGCACATGCACATGTGACCTCTCCCCCTTTATACTAAGTTGTGCCCACCCCCCACATACCTGGGTTTCTTGGCTATTTTTGAAGCTCCACCAGCAAAACCCGCCTGTTTCCTCTTCTGGCAAGTCTGCAGAGGAGAGTCACTGCTTCTCCTTTGACTTGCTGTCAAAACCTGAGAGGGAGGGGCCTGGGAGCTGTTGTGGATCGGCCCCCCGTGATGTTGAGGGGGGTGAAGGGTAGAAGACGCCATGTTCCCGGGAACGGGCTGTTGCTGCTGTCGCTGCAGAGGTTGGTGATGGTATTGATTGACTACCTGGTTCTGTACGCTGCCGTAGATGTTGCCCATAGATTGTGAACGGTCTGTCTGCTTGATGATGTCCTCTGGTGTGGGATAGTACCCACTAGAGTCGCTCCCAATGGGAGGCAGGTTCATATCATCCCCGCCCATGCCTCCGCACAGACTGGAATTAGAGCCGTGCAAGCTGTTGAGATGTGGGTTGGACCCATGCATGCTCAGGTGGGAATTGGAGCCATGCGGTGAGCAGGACGATGATTGTAAGGGGTGTGGCTGCTGTTGCTGGAATCCGCGGTTGTCAACACATCCCATGTTGGAAGGTGTCGTTGGCATAGCATTACTACCATTAGTGTTTGAATGAAAGGGAATCCTCCCCAAGCTGTGGCTCTGCATGGACGGGAGGTCTTGTGAAAAACTGAAAGGCTCCGAGAGTCTCTTGAGAGTGACTGGATCCAGGGAGCAGCGCCGACTAATGTTGGGCTCGGAACGGATCAGAGAAAGG
>WLWD01001697.1_pt1 | contig 15314 bp, 5 predicted proteins | sample 6712731 | NCBI WGS metagenome assembly WLWD01 (sample SAMN12718690, study PRJNA576275) | sponge metagenome | isolation source: marine sponge | host: Mycale hentscheli | place: New Zealand: South Island, Marlborough, Capsize Point | collected 2014-11-01
TTTTATGAGATCTCAAGAAACACTTTTACTACAAGCTTCCAGAAAGTTTCCCAGACGACAGACTTATATTGTAAGAGAGAAGAAGAGCTACTCTATCCAGACAGTGTAAATATATAACCTCAAACTGCTCAGAATTTAACCTACACCTTGCAAAAGATAAAGAAAAGTTGTTGTTAAAAATTGTACAATGGAATGTACTCATGTAGTACTTCATGTATGTGCATTAAATGTATTGTTTTGAACTGCTGGATTGTGGACTGAATGAAATAATTTGATTTCATGCATGAAATTGTGTAATAATTATAAAGAGATTAGACAAACTACTTAATATACTTAATTAGATCTATGAAAAGTATAACTTAACTTAAAATATTAATTAGTCCTAAAAATAGAATTGACTGAAACAGTCAAAGTACTTTACAGGTGAACTTTTAGCCATCAATTATCAGTGAATCGTACATGATCCAATAATAATTATTAGGAACTACTAAAGTAATTTTAGTTTAAACAATAAACATTATTTTTTCTTTTAAAGATTATTCCTTATGTTCACTAGTTAAGTTTATTTACTTCTACATAGCTATTCTTATTTGAGCTATACTATAATATGATCATACCTGTTGCCAACTCTGTGCTCGTATATCAAGACACCAAACATCAGTTGAAGCCTTGCTATCAAATCCACCAGCTACTAACAACTGTGGATTGTTGTTGTTATAATCAAGACAAACAGCAGCATGAAAAAATCTTGGAGATGGTTGTGGTGCTCCATGTACAAGTTTTGTAAAACACTATTAGTACGAGAATATAATGTACAATCAAACAAATACTTTACAATATATATTATTAGAAGAACTGAAATACTTCTTCATGCCTAATTAAATATAATAACAATATCAAAAAGTATCAGCTGCATTTTAAAAGCCTATCAATTATGTTAGTAACATGGCACCTGAGTAAGTCCAATCTCAGTATATACAGTGCTGAGAAGAGATATTTATTTCTCGTAGTTTTACTAACTAAAGTAATCAAGCAGTCTATGCTTGAATTGATCTGCCTGAATAGAATAAAAATAATGTGCAGTAATTATGATAAGAATGTGCGATGATATACAATACAACAAAATGAACAATAATCATAATACATCAGTTACACATTTCTGGTTTCATGGCGACGTGTGTATGTTGCTGTCAGGATAGTTTCCTGACAACATGCATCATATATTTGCTATAATAATGTAAGCATAAAATAATTTCAGAGTATAAAAGTGAACACAAACATTAGTAATCACTTTAAAACATCAGACATACTTGAGTCAAGAAACTTTGTGTCTTAATAGGATCATTGAAGTGTTCCATTAATAAATTTGAAATAATAATAATTATTATTCCACTCTAGATATCTTCACAATGATATGTTTAGGTACATAACCTGTGAAATAACTCATGATATTTCACCCTGTTGCTGTACTGCCAAGGCTCATTACACTTGTAGTTATAGCAACTGGCTGAACTTGTCAATTTTCATGGTTTTTAAGCTACCTTCCTCTTGTGTAGCTACTCAACCCATGTTAGAGCAGCTGCTAAAGGGGGGGGGGGGGGGGGGGGGGGGGTCAACTACTAACTACAGTAATGAAGATATCTAGTGTGGAATAAACCACATATTACACTCAGCAGAGTGATATGGCTTGATATTTCATTCCCTCTGGCTCTTGAAAATAAATTAGCCAGGTCATGAAACATTTCACCATTATCATACTCTGACTCATGTTATAAGTACTATATACTAGATAATGTACTACAACATGCACTAATAGATTTTTGTCAAGTATTTTAAGCCTCTTTCCTATATCAACATAAATCTACTTACCCCATGTGAGCAGCTTCTTAAGCTAAAAATATTGTTTGACCCCAAGTACAACACATACATCTGCAAGTGCAGCTGCCTAGAGACCTATATAAAAATACTATTACATGTCTTTGTATTTTGTACAGTGTACTCTCTCCCTCCCTGTTTTTTTTAATGTTTTTGCTGCTTAGCAATGGACAGTTGCAACTTATTACATAGTCTCTTCAATGAGAACTCATCCAGGTCAATGAGAATTTATACACTGAATTATAAAAAAAAAAGTTCGCTTTTTTTAATTAGTTCCATATAGAAAGTTTTAATAAATGGACACTCCATTAAATTACTTGTGATTTTAAATAAGTGGCCAATTTGCCTTAGTTCCTATGTTCCATGAAATCACCTCCATCTTAACAAACTCACTAGATAGAAACTTGCAATAAAGGAATAAAAATACTTTTGACAGCCCATGCTGCAACTATCTTTAGTCTGAACTAAGATAGTGTAAATACTAAATAGATTATTATTTCTAGTCCTCTCTCAGTATGCAATTCATATAAACACTGAGTCAGCACAAACAATTTAAAGCTTTTACATTTACAGCCATGTGCTAATCCTTTTCAAATGTATTTATTTTACATACATAAATAGTTTACATTGTACATATGTACTGGCAGATGAATGCTATCATTTGTATTTTATTGCTTAATTTCTGCACATATACATCTTGACTAACATCATGTTATCAATACAATTACAATGATTGAGAGATTACAACAATTCTCACCATCTGTGCCAAGTCTATGAGGTAAGTGTCATTGAGGTCACTAATTCCTTCAAATCCACCAAATAAGACTGCATGTGTAGGACTAATGCAGGTGACTGTAAAAGCACATCTAGGAGAAGGTCTACTTCCAGTGATCAAGGGAGAAGACCATGTACCTAAATAAAAATAGCAATGTAATATTGATTTGGTAAGTTATTTTAAAATATCAATTTTATGAAGATTGCAAATGGTATTTACATAAATTTAAAGCTGCTTTATATGTAGTAATTATTATACAAGTTATAATTATAAAGTATCGTATTTATTATTAGTAGTAATTTGCCAAAGTTCAAAATTTTTGGTTGATATTATTGGAGTAATAAGAAGGACTTACATTATGTTAGTACAAGTACAAACAATAAATGCCTGATTTTATATAAACACTTTATAATAATTCGTACATAAACCTAATTCCCTAGTTAAAAAATCACTAATACATACTCAATATAATCATTACCTAAGATAGAAATTATTCTAGTTCATTGCTAAAGACAAATATTAGCACTGTAACTTTGAATTTATCACGTGTGATTATATCTTTATAATTATTCCTGATAAATATTTACAATGTAAAAGGGTAATGGTTCCTCTATGTCTGAAACCATTAAATTGTATTCACATCTACATGACAAAATTAAGTATAGCACAAATATATAAAACCATTGTGTTATAATTATTCCATGATAATTTCGATAATAGTTTACATTAAATCTGCAAATAATTCTAAAGAAATTATATCTGTAATACTTTATTAATATACACTGTATTTAAATATGTATAAACTAAATCATGACAAATAAATTGAAATACAATTTGTGACTTACCTTGGGAAATATGGTACTTGTGAATCTCATTTGTCCAGCCACGACCATCTTGATGACGTATATGCTTAGTTAATTGTGATCCAGACTGCAGTTCACCTGATGGTATGCAATAGCCTCCAATAACAAATAACGAATCATTATAATATATCATTTGACAAAAAGATTTCCTCATGGGTCCACTATCATGTTGTGGTGAGAGTTGCTTCCATGTCATAGATCTGGTGTCTAGCTGATGCAGTGAAGCATGGAATGATGTACCATCATGACCACCAAACAAGTAGAGAACATGATCTGAATAAGATGTTGCACAGCCATATATTCCAGGAGGTGGAGTACCAGATGTTGGAAGTTCTTTCCAGGATTCTGTAGTGCACTCATAGATTTGAATTACGGTTCGCAGTTGTCTTTTATTCTCATCAAAGTTATCAACAATACCTCCATATACGTACAGTTGTTCAGAACTTGCTGAGGCAGAAGTAAGTACTCGAGGTGAAGGTTCATAGTTACTGAGAGGCTGATCTACGATAAAATTATAGTGTAAATTGTACAAATAAAATATAATTTTACAAATATACAAAGTAATATTATTTCACTGCAGAATTAATGTAAAGGTGCAATATACGTTTTGCTGATATGTACATTTACTGAAATAAATTTTTATTAATTGGAATTTTTTCTTATGTAATTTTAATTTGTTTAAAATTTTTCAAATTTACTTTCAAAGTCATGACTTGTCCTGTACTTGGATATTCCAATAAATATTTTAGTTAGTATTTAGCTGTTGTTAGTAATTAGCTGTTCTATAAATTATATGACAATATAATATACCATTATGGAAAATATTGTTTAACTGCCAATCCTTCAGTCATCTCAGGCAGCTGCTAACATTAAAGTCCAAAAGCAGCTGTCAACATAATGCTCTTAAGTGGAATATACTTGTACTCATAATGAATGCAATGCTAAAAAATGATTGTATGTAATTCATTAAAAATGAATAATAATAAATATACATCAGGTTAACAGTGCTTCAGATAGGTTGTTGGAAAAAATTAGGGAATATGGTTTGCATATTAATAAGTATAATAATAGTTAACTATTAATATCTTATTGTTTAATTGAATTTAGTCAGAAATATAACCGATTTAAAGTGGTCAATTTTGCTACTAAAATTGTGTTACTACATGTTGCAATGTCTGTAGGTTACTAATCTGCACCAATGCTGTACATGTCAAGTATGAATATTTTCATAATTCTATTTAAAGCTCTGATGAACATTTACAATTCATAATTTCCTTCTCAGCTGTCTTTTACTCGTTAGATGTATTCTTCATGGGTTCGATTTCCGGTGGCGACCAAATATTTTTAATTCAGTATTGTTTAAAAAGCGTGTGAAAGTAAGACAATACATCTAATGAGTAAAAGAAGGCTGAGAAAGAAATACAAAAGTTAAATAGTGGAGTAAAAAAATTCAACAAATAAAATCTTTAATAAAAAAAGAGAATTTTCGTTTGTCTGTTGAGAGTGAGACTGTAGCATAGCAGTACACTTTAATAGTATAAATACAGAATTAGAGTGTTTGTTTGCTGGCTGGTTGTCATAGCCCAATGGCGGAGCACTTGTGTCAAGCAAGCAATAATGGGTTCGATTCCCGGTGGCGACCAAATATTTTTAATTCTATATTGTTTAAAACCCTGTGAAAGTGAGAGAATACTACAATTTTTTTATTATATTTCAATTGAAATATAATAAAGAAAAACAGAAGTTTATCTTCACATAATATATTGATTGCCTTACAAGTGGCTGTAGTTATGGTTGACTCCATTTTAACATCACACTGGAAAGAGGTTAATTTACCTTTATTATAGGGGCCAGGATTGGCTTCTACATCTCCACATAGTAATAATAGTTTCTGTTTTAGTGAAGTAGTTCTGGGATGAATTTCTTTTAAGATATTTATTGAACCATTCCAAATGGACCTGATCAATGGTAGAGATAGCAACTCTACTTTATTATTTGTCTTTTGTGGCTTTATTACATTACAGAGTTTGGAATATTGAGATTTAGTTTTCCTTCTGAAAATCCAGATCATTGTGATGGCTATTAACAGATATTGAGTGTTAGAGAAACATTGAGGTTGATTGATATATGAACAACGAGTCTCCCAGAGTGTTGATCTGTATAGCCTTCTGTTGCTACTTTCCCAGTGTGGAGCTGGATAACGATGGCGACCCATGCTATATCTGTAAGTTTGATAACATATTTATATTATAAGAAATTATAACTCATCCTATCATGTTAGGAAAACAAATTGGTGTTGTTTATATCAGACCACTATCTATTTTAACATATAGTTGTAATTCAGTAAATGTCTTTTGTAAATGATTTATCTTAATCAACATGTGTAAAATATTGAAGTGTATATTTAACTATACTAAACAAATCAGTTCAAACATTTACTATTCCTTTTATTTATTCAATGTTAATTCTAGACTGAACTTCACAACCCTGTATTAGTGAAAAAATAATAACAATTTAATGTAATGAACCGGAAACAAGGCATTGGTTGCTGATGGCTGATTAAAAATTGTGAGGCAACTTTACCTCCAATTTCATCACAATTTTTTGAGAGAAACGAAACACTGTATTTTGAACCAAGTTTTTAGAAAAGTGGAAGCATTCGTGAGCTTTATGCAATCAAGAACTACTTGTGGATTAGTTAAGTAATGTCTTTGCAGATCATGCAAAGTAAACAGATACAAAGTTCAATTTCCAAGACTAATGATAAAAAACGTACAATTCTGTTGTGGACCGTGGCTAAGTGATAAATGTGGGATGGTCCTGGAGGTTTCATGACAGTTGGCAAGTATGTAATTGTAAAACTTTATTGACTCAAAGTCTCTATGAAACTTTCTAGTGAAAACTAATATTGAGAAAAAGCTCATGGTCTAACTAGCGTATTATCAATCAAACCTTGAATTTAACCTTAGTCTTTCAATGATTCAGTCATTCTCGGTTGAAATAATTATAATAATAGGAATTTTTTCTCTTTTTAACAGAAGCTCTAAACCTATGTCATGAGACATAGGTTTAGGTATTTTATAGCTTCCAGGATGCTGGCTGTCCATGCTGCATACAAATCACCCTCCAGTAAGCGTGCCCTCCAGAAATCTTGCTGTTTACTTTGTGTTATTATACCACCATGGAGAGTTCGATCTCAGTTGATCCCTGAAGAGGACTTCGGCAAGAAGCCGAAATGTCAGGTTAAGTCATAATTAAATATATGGGCTGTTAAAAAGAGAAAAATTTCCTATTATTATAACTTTAGTATTGCGGGCCAGATATTCCTCCCTCTTCCTGCCACTTATACAGCAAGAAAGAGGGATCTGGAGACATTTACAGTACTTCCCAGTTCCATTGGAATGCAATTAGTGAAGCGTGGACAAGTAGTGTATTATAATCACAAACTAGTTGATGTCTACATGAAATGTCAGCTAGGAAGGTCTTGGCTGAGGGAAATTTGCTTAAAACGATTATGAAGAGCTTGTTTGAGCACTGTTATCAAGGAACTTTTTTTGAGCGGTGAGTGGAGAACTTAAAGCACTCTTCTGAGAGGAGCATGTGAGTTTGCTGCTTGTAAATTCTGAAAGTGCAAATAAAAGTATAGGATAGCCTTCTGCTGCTCTTTCATGTTTTATACTCCATGATACAGTTTGTAGGGCTTATTTCAGATTTCAGTCACTACCACTTCCAGTGCAGTGAAGTTTTAACTCTCAGACATTTTATATAAGTTTGAAGTAGTTGTGTGACTGGTACAACCTACAGACATTCTTGTAGCGAACCTGAAAACTTTATTACTGTCCCCAGACCATTTCCAGGCAAGCAGTATGATAAAATTATATGATTAAATTAAAGGTATTGTTCACAATATTACATATAACATATTAAAGAATGCACACATCTCTTTTGTTTTTGCATCTAAACAACCCTACATGCCCCTAATCAAGTGTGTCACTACTTAAGCTCACAAGCTATTCTTCCCAATTTGAAAGTTTAAAACTAAGCATACGCACTTCTAATGCAAGTTCTAACACAGCTGGACAAACTCACTTGAGCCAGACAACACGCGAAGAAACTCTAGAGAATGGAATCGGAGGACCGTCCGAGGTGGCTCAGCAGTAACTCAGCCCCACCCTCAGGACCAAAAACTCAGCCCCACCCTCAAGACCAAAACAAACGTATAGCACGTGATACAATCAAGTCGCCGATAAGGCGAGCTCTGCACTTATAAACCCTTTACCCACGCGATAGCAGTTGAGTTTGTCGGTCGAATCAATTCAATCAGTCTTTGTGATAACACTCAGTTAGACAGATATCAGAACAAATCATTCACACAAACATAAAACTAATAAATCATTGAGAGTAACATATGAAAATTAGTACAAACTTATAATATATATTGGTCCCACAATATCACAGGGTGATTTGAATCTCAGTAATTAGAAAATATACAACAAAAATTTAAAATATTTGACAGTGTGCAGTAAGTGTCATAATTCATTCCTAGAGAATTGTATGATATAAAAATAATCACATTAGCGGTGATAACCAAATAGTTATTAAACTCATTATTGGCCAGGGAGAATTAAAAGGACTTGGAACAAAGTTAGGTAAGGTGTCATCAATGATTCGGTGTGACAGTCTTGAACAGTCTGAGTAACTAAGAACAAAAGAAAAGGAGGAAAGGAGAAGTAAAACATACACATGTACATCCACACATTTAACACATGTACATCCACACATTTAACACATGTACATACACACATTTAATAGTAACATCCGCAATCAAAAGATTCTGACATGTCTGGTGTTGGTTGTTTTTTTTTGTTTTTTTATATTTGTTTTTAGTAATTCAAGTGAGTGAGACACCCTCTATATTGCATGATCATTGTATGGGTTTAATATGTCTGTCACCTTCTCAATCCCGCTCATGAGACTTTACACCTACCAGGAAAATAGCAGCCCAATCTCTGCTACAGTACTACAGATAAATGAGATAAGGGGCAAATGCCTAATGTCGTCACTTAAGAAATGCATTAGGATATGAGATGGCAGATGGAGTTGGTGAGCATCTTCCCCAGACATGTATCAGCATAAAGACCTTTACTCAAACTGCATGTGACACTCTGTAATTTAACTTTATTCCTCTGTCTGACAGACACAGTACAAACAGATTTCACTCTCACCTTTTCTCTGTCTGCAGCTACTAAAATCCCACAATCTTGCAATTCTCCATCTGAAACATCTGCCAAGTACTGCAGGTCATCGTAGCCATTCTTATGAAGGACTTCAGAGTACTGCTGGAGGCCCTGAGATGCTAGAAGAGACTCGACGGTAGAGAATGGCGAACGAGGAGATCGTGCCTACATACGCACACACAAAGTCCTATAGGTCATTATACTGTTGGAAGAGACCATAATGGTCAATAAGTCCATTCTGAGTTAGTAGTCACATAGCCCCAATAAATACGATACAGACTCTTGCTGTGGTACATGTATCTTTACCACACTAGTGAAACAAACACCCCACGGAAGAACTAATTTAATTTGACCCCACGGAGGAGATAATTTAATTCGACCCCACGGAGGAACTAATTTAATTCGACCCCACGGAGGAACTAATTTAATTCATCCTCTTTTACTCACTATATTTTTTTAAAAAATCCAGTTTTTGTATATTTTTAAGTTGCTGATACCTTCTAATAATATATAACCACTCAAACAATTGCAGCATCTGATAGAGTGAACACAGAACTCCTATGTTAAATGAAGCACCAAGGGTGCGGACCCTCAGCGTTACAATACACTAGCTAGCTATTACAAAGACCAAAAGAATGACTGACTGGCAGACAAAATGGGTATTGTAACCCTCTCACACATGCGCAATGAGGTTCATTATTACAAAATTATTACTACCTCCTGCAATTCACACACACACACACACATATACGCACCCCTCTCCTAGTTGGTATGAGAGGTCCTTGCATTTGGCCACTAGGAATGGAGGGCAGGGCATCCTTGGCTGATCTGGAAGGGGGAGTGGTTTGTGGAGGATTGTTCCCAGAACCAGGAGATTGTCGTCGTCTTGGTACTGTCGTTGTCGTAGTAACAGGCATATCTCTGCGCAATCTCAAAGTATCCAACTATAATATATACATTACATGAATTCAAAACTTAGGGTGATAATGGTAATAAACAACAACAACAACATTGAATAGCTGCACAGCACTGAACTATTCCATGAATCTACTCACACTTCTATCCAGACTGTCCGACACTGATGGCATTGGGCGATTAGGTCTGATGGAAATAAAGGAGGAAATTATAATAGTATTTTAATACCACATACTAAACATTAATATACATATGACACACATACAGTAGGAGACACAGAAAAATTCAAAATTCCGTTCTGTAGAACGACCGTTGCACGATTAAAAAACTGGGGGAAATGGTACGCCGTGTGTTAAAAAACGGCCGTTCCGTTCGACCGCGTTACCGTTTTAATCTTTCTCGTTCACCGTATGTCTCGCTCAAAGAAATATAAAAAATCGTTTATCCAATAAAACGTTCCGATTTTTTGTTTATAGGCTCCAGAGGCGGAGCTTTTCGGGTTTAAAAAAATTGAAGCCGTCCTATTCGAAGTTGTCTCGCAGAGAATTGTTAGTTCGACCACCGCACAGTATCGACGTTTTCTCGAAGTTAGGGCTTTCTCCGGCTTAGATTTTTTACTACTGGAGGTCTATCAGTAGCTAACAGAAGATCTACAAAGTGCGGACCTCGTTATAGCTCTGTGCCCATCGGAATTTCGGTCTGCAACTTTATTGAAGCAAGTTAAAATTTTGTACAAGCTTTTTTTCACTATCCCCGTAGCGTTTAATGGTCGATATAAGGCCTTAGTTTGCTGATATAGCTATAGAAGAGTTTCTAGCTAGAAAATATCTGTGAATCGACGGAAATGCTTCACCGTTTTTTACCGTTTTAGTAAACAGTAACGGTACAAAACGCAACGATAAAAACTACGGTAAAAAACTGCCGTTTTACGGCCGTACTATGGAACGGAATACGGAACCTTTTTTTGTCTCCTACTGTACATACACAAACATAGGTCAGAAAAGTGTGAATAATATCAGAGTGAGGTGATTTCTGAGATGAAAATATACTGCAACTTAAAGACCGTGCTTTCTTAATTGCAGAAATAAATTCGTCTTTCAAGTGGTTCTTAAAAAATACTCTTAACCCTTTGCAGACGAACACGGGCGAGCAATTATGTAATTAAATACGCGCACGCCGTAAAACCAATTAGTTGCCTGAGACGGCGTTTTACCAGTGAAGTTCGACACGTGGTAAAAGAAAACAGGCGAGTGTTTCTTTTGTGTTAGGCCTCAAATAATCTGCCTCTAGTTGTAGCTATGGTAATTCATTGTTTATAGTTTATAGAGTTGTTTTGAATACAAACTTAGTTGGAATTATCGAGGAGGCCATAGTTTGTTAGCTATTTTTTTAGTGTTAAGTTCTAGTTTTAGTTTGCTTATTTCTAGCTACTACTTAATAATTCTTCAAACAGTATATCATTATTTTCTACAGCATATTCATCATCACTTTCACTTGTCACACTATCATCATAGCAGTCACTATTGCTATCCTCATCAGACATTACCTTCAAAACATCCTCAGTAGAATAGAACATAGCCATATTATTGCTACAGAAGTAAATAGCAGCTACTGAAAGTTTTAGCGCGCTACGCGCTCTGTAACTGTAATAACAGAGCGGGAAAGAGCTTGTCACGAATTCGTGACAGCCGTATTCTCTTGACGCACCCGGTGTGTCACAGATTCGTGACCATCGTACGCACGCGTTAAGTTAAGGCGGTCACGAATTCGTGACGATCGTACGCAAAGCGTTAAAAAATACCAGGCAAAAAGTTATAACACCATAGCTATAGAGCCAACAATGGACACAACTATATTGACTGAAGAACATTGAACCGTTCCAGAGGGAGGAGCCGTCATCTAGCAGGCAACATTTGTTTATTGTTTGCTGGTTTTAGGGATACACATGTCAAATGAACACATACTATAATGACTGACATTGAGAACAGCCTTCACTTCAAGGAATAACTAATATGCATATAATAATACGTTTAGTTTGGTAAGGAATTGTAAATAATCAGCCGAATGGGTGCACTGTAATCGAATTCAGGCACTGTGAAACGTGCAAGCAAAGCTCCTGGAACTCGCAGGAGAACAGGCCTTTCCTCACAGCAAGTGGTGCAGGCACCTGAAGTTCCACCTGGACCATTGCTGTTTCATGAGAAAAGGCTTTGAATATGCACCCCAGCAAATGCCAAGTACACAATCACAGCTGGGTGGACTGGTGGTGCTGGTAGGAGGCAGAGGAAGAAAAACCAGATGAAAAAATGCAGTGGGGCTTGAACTCAGGCCCTGAACCCAGGACACAACCACTACACCACACAGCCAGCACATACCTGTCTGTTGCTCTCCTATTAGGAATGTGTGGACGACTGCTGTCCTGGTTTACAGGTGTCTGTGGCTGCTGCTGCTGCTGCCATACAGGCAGTGATGAACCAAGCCTAGGCACTGAATTAGAGTGGCTACCAGCAAAGTTTTCTCTGCTACAAAAACAAACAAACAAACAAACAAATGGGATAATCATTGGTTCTGGCAATGATTCAAATAGCAGTAAAATTCAATTTACTGACCAGCACACAGTGAGCTAGACTGCATAAACTACAGGCTTCACAAACAACCATAGTGAAATAAGTAAATCATTTACTTTCTCCTGCTCGGCAGAGGAGGGGGCGGCAGAGAAGAGGAAGGAAGTTGGGCGGGTGCCATCCTGTGGCGATCCATTGAACCTGACTGACTGTTAGTGCGCGGTACGGGCTGCATTGGACGAGCGCTCATGGAGGGTGTGTCACATTCAGAGTTACTCGTGACTCTCCCGTGAGATCTGACTGCTCCTGGTTTATCAAGTGTAGTCACTGCAGGGAGAAATGTAAGAGACAGTCAATACTACTACTAGTCTCAAAACTTGCATTCTTCATCACTACCAAATTCTAACATTATATTGTCTGTTATACATGTGTGTGTACATGTGTGTGTGTGTGTGTGTAAGTGAATGTACGTGGTGTGAATGTATGTAGAAATTGGTGAGTGAGGCAGTTTAAAATGTCACTTTGTGAAATAGGAAAGATGACTAACGACAGATGAAACACACTGGATGATAATAGAGGACACTCCCACTCTCCTAACACACATATCCCAGCCTACCTAACCACATATCCCCCACTCCCACCACACCTACCAACCAGAACCAGGGTTTACATAGTATGGGAGCCCTGAGATTAGAGCACAGGCCAGACCGGTCCCCTAAAATTAGTCCCACCCCCCTCCCCTTCACCCTTCCTGATCAGCATCCATGTGAAAAATTACGGCTTTACTCTACAGCTAGTTAGTTTGTCCAACACTTCTCCAAAATCAACACCTTCTAACTCTGGCCCTGCTACCAGTCAGTGTACACAGTGCATACCTGAGTCAGGGACAAACTGCTTGAAGCCATGTATCTGGAAGGTGGTAAATACGGGGGAGTGGTCACTGGTCATGACGTCATTGGTGCAGCCGTACGAAGTGTTGATGATGCTCATGTCCGGATAGGACTGCCACAGGACCCGGTCACAGTAGGACGGCACGTTGATACGAATCTGTCAACAACAACAAAAACAAAACAAAATATTTGTATTTACATGTAAATAAAGAACAAAATGAGTTCAAAATTTCTGGGAATTCTCTTATCTTTATCTCCATCCCATAATGCTAAACAATAGTTTCTCCATCTCTAACAAACAGTAGTTTCACGTGTGCATATCCTCTACTTCAACCACAATGCTGCTGACTCATGTTATTCCATATATAAACACACACGCATACACACGTATAAACACACACACATATATACACATTCACTTACCCCAGACTTCTTGTTCTTCACCCAGACATAGTCGTCCAGGGTCCGAGAGCCACGATTGAAACGGTAGGTCGGAGGAAACAGTATCGTTTCCTCATCTGTATGGGACATACCATAACTCACGAAATGCAAGAATGACTCAACCCCAAGACTACACCTTACCAACCCCAAGATTACACCTTACCAACCCCAAGACTACACCTTACCAACCCCAAGACTACACATTATTCACAGCATCCCCACTTCCACACTAATATCTCTAGCATAGTCTACACCTTACCACAATGGATTTAATACAGTATGTACTATCTACTTGCCAAATCCTACTAGCACGGTCTTCTTCTCCCTCTCCTTGCGCAGCTGGTCTTCTGTGAATATGGAATGATGGTCAAACTGTTTCGCATACGACACAATATCCGTGGCTTTCATGTCCACACGATAGTTCAGGTCGCCAAAGAAAAACAAGTGATTGAACTGGTTGGTCAGGTCAAACTGGTTCAGCTTCTTCTGCTTCAGATTACTCATTCCTTTCAGTATGTCATGGTAGTTTTGGTTTCGTCTAAATACAGACACATATATAAGCTAATAGAGAGACACAAAAGCAGTAAATAGAAAACAATCACCCAACTGAAAACCCTTTACCCACCTCGCATGACTCTGCGTCCCTTACCTAGTTTGTTTCCAATGCCAGTCTTGACACTGGAGGTCTGCACGTGAGCTATCTTGTTGCTGTGCTCTGGTTTGGCAAGGATGAGGCATCGCATGCCCCACAACGAGTGGCACACGACCTTATCGTACTCAATATCGTACAGCTGCTTCAGACTCTGCCGCAGCTTGGCAATCCATTCTTTCTGCGTGATGGATGTCTCCTGAATAAAGGAACCCAATATAAGTCCTAGTCCAATCACTTGCAGCATGAAACTAGTAGAATTGGATAACCAGACCACCCATGCAGAGTAACAATCAAATTAAATTAAATAAGTGAATTCTCTCTCTTTCACAGACTATTTAAACGAATAAGGAAATAAGCTGTCACTAGGGATCAAACCAAGGACCACTGGTGCATACATATGTATATGTAGTCCCATGTCAGAGTTATGAACCAGTTGTAATAGGGTGACAAGATAACAACAACAGTCAGCACTTTAATCAAATCTTAAAGTAAAGAATGCATCACATCTTACAAATTCTCACCTGAGTCCCAAACGCATACAAATCATGTGCCTGAGATAAGGCCGTGGGCAGAGTTTTCCCCCAGCCTACTGACTGTACCCAGGAAGCTATCTCCTGAGGAGGTCCAGCGTCTCCCAGAACCGTTCCCTGGACTACAACATTGAATACAATTGGTTGCTAGAAATAAAGCAGAAAACTCAGAAACGTGAAAACTACAGGATATATTCACACAAACATATGAATAGAATGTGAAGGAGGGAGGGAGAGGGAGAGAGAGAGACTGATACACTGCACAACCACACTCACCCTCATATCACTGAAGAGGTAATCCTTCTTGCCTTGTCCCTCGAAGACGATTGTGAGCCTGGTGTCCTTTGACCGGGACTTCACGAGCTGCAGCAGTTGGTGGTGTTCAAACTTCCTCTGACTGCTCTCATCCCCAGGTCTGTAGAAGTGAAACTTGCAAGTCCTCAGACTCACCAGGATCTTCACATTTCTCCTGCCTGGGGAAATATACAATGAAAAGAGGGAGGGGTAACAAATGAAAGAGTATATACATGTACATACAGGGGGAAATAGTAGTGGGAGAAGGGGAAAAAAAG
>WLWD01003843.1_pt1 | contig 15312 bp, 8 predicted proteins | sample 6712731 | NCBI WGS metagenome assembly WLWD01 (sample SAMN12718690, study PRJNA576275) | sponge metagenome | isolation source: marine sponge | host: Mycale hentscheli | place: New Zealand: South Island, Marlborough, Capsize Point | collected 2014-11-01
TCGTATGCCGAGTCCCTTGGCACTGTCATTTCACCCGCTCTGAGGAAGCCGAAGAAGCCCAGGCAGACCGCTGCCCACAACATGCGCCTGTCCTGGCTGGGGCTCTGGCACTGCCACACTGCTTTCAACTTCCTTAAGATGGCTGGGGTAATCGGCAGCCTCACCCTGGGGGAGCACCCTCTGCTCGCTTCTTCTCTTTTCACCCCCTGTAGCATGTACTGTAGCCTCTCCATCCGTGACTGAAATGGGTCCTCCCTTCCCTCTGCAATGTGCCAGAATCTCACTGCCGACAGATATACTTTAATCGTCCGGAGCCTCAGCCCCTCTTTCACCAGATGTGCCACGAAGTAGGTCAGAGTCCTTTCTGTCCCTGGCACAGCCACCAGCCCCGCTGCGGTGCAGAACCTCGCATACCTGCGCTGCCCTGACTTGTATACTTGTTGTGTAGAGTCCGCCAAGCCCCTCAGGAACAGGCTCTGAACAGTTCTGTCCAGTTCGTTGAGGTCCAGTCCGGCCGTTGGAGCACCAGAGCTTGGATGAGCACCTGGGGCAGTGCTGAGGGGGTTGGGCGAGCTGTTGGGTTCTGCGAAAGGAAGGATTGGTGGTCATTCCTGGATAGCGCGTCTGCACTTTGGTTTTCCACTCCAGGGATGTGTACGGCCCAGACTCTCAGCTGGTGTTTTGCCATGAAAAATGCTGCACTTCTCATTAAGTGCATTGCCTTGTCATCTTTACTAGACCCTGAGTTGACGATCGCCACCACCGCTGCATTGTCGCAACGACATCGCACCACCTGGCCCGTCCACTGGTGCCCCCAGATCGCGATTGCCAGCACAACTGGAAGGAGCTTCTTCACTGTGATGTGTACGTCACACCACGCCGGCGGCCAACTCAATTGGAACCACTCCCCTACGGTCGTGTAGGCCCCGCAGCCCCACGAGCCTGAGGCATCCGACGTGATTGTGGCCACGTGTCCTGACCTTGTAGCCCTGTCCATCATGCCAGTACCGTTCCACCTTGGTAGGAATATTGCCCACCAGATTAGGTCCGATCTGAACCCCGTGTTCAGTCTGATCCTGTGGTGTGGCTTCTTCGCTATTGGAAGGAGTGCGATCATGCGCCTCAGGAATGTCCTCCCTGGCTTCACTACACAGCTGGCGTGCTGCAGCAGGCCGATTATTGACTGCAGCTCTCTCTTGGTGCAGCATCGTCTCCCCTTCCACCTCTCAATTTCCCTTCGAAGCCGCTGCAGCTTCTCCTCTGGGAGTCTCAGCACTCTGTCCACCGTGTCCACCTCACTGCCTAAAAATGTAATCACTGTACTTGGGCCCTCTGTCTTATGTGCCGCAATGGGCACCCCCAGCTCCTCGCACAGCTTTAGGGCTGTTCCCAGGTCATCTCTTTGGGCCCCCCCCGGAGGGCTGACCGTCAGGAAATCATCCAGGTAGTGGAGTATCTCCAAGCCTTGTTGCATCATGAGCCATTGAAGCGCATCCGCCACCGCACTAAATATTTTTGGGGCTGACCTGAGCCCAAAGGGCAGGACCTTGTCCACGTACAGCTGGTCCCTCCACCTCATGCCTAGTAGTGGTCGGTCATCTGGGTGCACTGGCACCACCCGATAGGCACTCTCGATGTCGAACTTTGCCAGGAGTGCCCCTCTCTCATGCCCCAGTACCATATCTACGGCCCTGTCCACCGACGTGTACTGCATTGAGCATAGCTCCGGCTCAATCCCATCATTGACGCTGTGACCCTCAGGGAATGACAGGTCCACTATCAGCCTGAACTTCCCTGGCTGATGGGGCTTCTCAATCACCCCAAACCTGTTGACCTGCACTCCCAGGCTCTCCTCCACTGCCATTGGGCCTGCCACTCTGCCCAAGCTCACTTCCCTCTCCAGGTATTGGTCCACCACTTGCGGGTTTAACGTTGCCGATTGCATGTTAGTCCTGGCTGAATGGCATGTAATACTTCCATACCGAAACCCTATGTGGAAGCCTTCCTTCAGTCCCGAGACTATATACCTACTGAATGTACCGTCCGGGTGGCGTTGCAGTCGCTGTGCCCATCTCCTCCAGTCCAGCGGGGTTATCACGGCCGTCCACCTCTCATGCCTCGCCACTGGATGCGGTGGAGTTCTTCCCTCCAGCTTCTCCAACTGCCGCATATACGGGTAGGCCCCACTCGTACCTACGCACCATAGACGCCGTTCATTTACTTTTGATTCAAGCCCAACCTCTACTACTGATCTCCGACTCCGCCCCTCTGGCGCGGGTCGTCATTACTACTCGTTTATACCGCCCCTCTGGCGCGGGTCGTCGGTACTACTCGTTTATTATCCAATCTCTATGGCCGTACCCGACCGACCCTCCACCGGTGACGACCCTTGCCTTCACCTATTAATGATCCCAGGCCCTCCAATTCGTGCTCCCCTTTTTACATATGGCATAATCATAAAGCATCTGAGCAACCATCAATACCGGTGAACACTATATTCTACACTACTGGGTCCAGTTTCTCCATGGCTTGCTTCTTACTGGCCACCCTCTCTATGCAGGGTCACCTTCTCTCCCCCATTTCTCTGACGAGGCTCATAGCCTCTGGCTCTGCACACACTCTTCTTGTGCTCGCCGCCACAGACTGAGCACACATGCTCAAAACGGCAGAATGGCACGGCACACCTCCCGTCATTGAAAGCGTAGCATGCCCCCCGACGCCCCCTCCTTCTCCTCTGCTCTCCCAGCACTTGCTCCTCCCTTCGGCTCCTCCCCCTGCTGTCCTGGAGCTGGACTACCGGCACCTCCCGGTTAGGGTGCAGCGCACACTCCTCCTGTGCATGGTCGGAGGACATGCACCGGGCACAGAACTGGCCTCTTCCCCCGTATGCCAGGAAGGTGGTAGCATAGAGACCCTGGTTGACTCTCGAAAAATCCGTGCCCTCTAGTGAGGTGATCTGTTGCCTAAAGGCGGCATCATACAGCAGCCAGCCTCTTCCTCCACATTTTCTGTGCTCTGCTATCATAAGGGCCTGGTATGCCCACAGCTCACGTGCCTTGTGGGGATACTGAGTGGCCACGATGGCTGCGTACGAACTAAAACACTGGAGCCAGCTTTCGAAGTCTGGAACCTCCCTTCGGCTCACCCTGGCCGTCCCACTCTCTCCTGCTGCCAGCCGTCTCCGCTCCGCCTCCACGTTATCTTTGAGGAGCTCCGCCATCTCCACGTACTCCCCCTTCCGGATATGGTGTGCCAACTTAGCTGGGACCACCGGCAGAGCCTCACTCAGCACAAACGGCTGCATCACCACTGGCTCTGCTTCCGGCCTCGTCATGCTAGGTGGGACTGCCCCTCCGTCCTTGGCACCACCTCTGCCTCCCGCCGGCTCGGTCTCCGTACCTGCCGCAGCTCCAGTGAATGTCTCCAGACTGAGACTGGCGATCGACTCTGGGGGCGGCACGCTGCCAAGCCCCCCTCCCCCACCTGTAACACACGTAAATACCAGCATCTCAAACTCCGCCCCGTACTGGCCTCTCCTTTCCCACTGGCCCCCCACGGCCTCTGCCACCTGGCTTCCTGGGCCTCCGCCCCCTGGTGGCATCCCGGGCCTCCGCCCCCTGGTGGCATCCCGGGCCTCCGCCCACTGGTGGCTTCCCAGGGCCTCTGCCCACTGGTGGCTTCCCGGGCCTCCGCCCCCTGGTGGCTTCCCGGGGCCTCTGCCCACTGGTGGCTTCCTGGGCCTCCGCCCACTGGTGGCGTCCTGGGCCTCCGCCCCGGGGCCTCTGCCCACTGGTGGCTTCCTGGGCCTCCGCCCACTGGTGGCATCCTGGGCCTCCGCCCACTGGTGGCCTCTCGGGCCTCCGCCCCCTGGTGGCATCTTGGGCCTCCGCCCACTGGTGGCATCTTGGGCCTCCGCCCACTGGTGGCATCTTGGGCCTCCGCCCAGGCCTCCCCTACCTCGTTATTACTTTAAGTCTTGCCATATACCTACACTACACTCCCACCTCCTAGTCCTCCCAATCTTTCTTTCTTTCTTTTTTTTTTTTTTTTTACATATCTATGTCTGTAACAACCACTGCCAGGATCTCCCTGACTTACCTCCAGCCAGTCTGCCTTGACCTCCTGACGAGACTGGCGCTGTTGATCGCTCCGGGCGGGTCCCCGAGGGACCTGCACTCCCCGACGGGCCTGAACTCCTGCTTGCCGACGGGCCAGAACTCCCGCTCCCCGACGGGCCTGAACTCCCGCTCCCCGACGGGACTGAGCCCCCGCTCGCCCCCTCCCTCATTTTCGCCGCCACCTGTGCAGCCAACCTCTCCATCGTCCGCTGGTCGAGCTGCACCGCAGTCACCATGGGCCGGGCGATGGATTCCGCCATCGCGGTTTCGAGCTGGGGGGTTAGTCGCTGACGAACTTGTCGCTCCAGTTGATCTGAAATGCCCCTCCGAAGCATCGCTCCCTGCTCCTGATGACGACATGATACTTTGTCCCACTCTTGCCTCTTCGATTCTGTTGCCTTATCTGGCTTCCCTCTGTCACCTTCTCCTCGTCGTGCTTCGAGACTGACCACGTGCTCGATGTTGCCTGCCCTTACCCAATTGTGGTCTGTGTGCCGCCTGGCCCTGATCACACCCCTTTCCCCGGGATGCTGTGGGCCTTGTTATTAACTAGGTCTAACTTCGTTAAACCTCATATTATAGTTGTGAGTAGTCAGTAGTTGTTGAGCATATTATAGTTGTGAGTAGTCAGTGGTTGTTGAGCAATTTATAGTTGTGAGTAGTCAGTGGTTACTGAGCATATTATAGTTGTGAGTAGTCAGTAGTTGTTGAGCATATTATAGTTGTGAGTAGTCAGTGGTTGTTGAGCATATTATAGTTGTGAGTAGTCAGTGGTTACTGAGCATATTATAGTTGTGAGTAGTCAGTGGTTACTGAGCATATTATAGTTGTGAGTAGTCAGTGGTTACTGAGCATATTATAGTTGTGAGTAGTCACTGGTTACTGAGCATATTATAGTTGTGAGTAGTCAGTGGTTACTGAGCATATTATAGTTGTGAGTAGTCAGTGGTTACTGAGCATATTATAGTTGTGAGTAGTCAGTGATTACTGAGCATGTTATAGTTGTGAGTAGTCAGTGGTTGTTGAGCATATTATAGTTGTGAGTAGTCAGTGGTTGTTGAGCATATTATAGTTGTGAGTAGTCAGTGGTTGTTGAGCATATTATAGTTGTAAGTAGTCAGTGGTTACTGAGCATAATATAGTTGTGAGTAGTCACTGGTTACTGAGCATATTATAGTTGTGAGTAGTCAGTGGTTACTGAGCATATTATAGTTGTGAGTAGTCAGTGGTTGTTGAGCATATTATAGTTGTGAGTAGTCAGTGGTTACTGAGCATATTATAGTTGTGAGTAGTCAGTGGTTGTTGAGCATATTATAGTTGTGAGTAGTCAGTGGTTAATGAGGTTTAACGAAGTTAGACCTAGTTAATAACAAGGCCCACAGCATCCCGGGGAAAGGGGTGTGGTCAGGGCCAGGCGGCAGACAGACCACACTTGGGTAAGGGCAGGCAACATCGAGCACGTGGTCAGTCTCGAAGCACGACGAGGAGAAGGTGACAGAGGGAAGCCAGACAAGGCAACAGAATCGAAGAGGCAAGAGTGGAGGCAAGAGTGGGACAAAGTATCATGTCGTCATCAGGAGCAGGGAGCGATGCTTCGGAGGGGCATTCCAGATCAACTGGAGCGACAAGTTCGTCAGCGACTAACCCCCCAGCTCGCCCCGCGATGGCGGAATCCATCGCCCGGCCCATGGTGACTGCGGTGCAGCTCGACCAGCGGACGATGGAGAGGTTGGCTGCACAGGTGGCGGCGAAAATGAGGGAGGGGGCGAGCGGGGGCTCAGTCCCGTCGGGGAGCAGGAGTTCAGGCCCGTCGGGGAGCGGGAGTTCTGGCCCGTCGGCAAGCAGGAGTTCAGGCCCGTCGGGGAGTGCAGGTCCCTCGGGGACCCGCCCGGAGCGATCAACAGCGCCAGTCTCGTCAGGAGGTCAAGGCAGACTGGCTGGAGGTAAGTCAGGGAGATCCTGGCAGTGGTTGTTACAGACATAGATATGTAAAAAAAAAAAAAAAAAGAAAGAAAGAAAGATTGGGAGGACTAGGAGGTGGGAGTGTAGTGTAGGTATATGGCAAGACTTAAAGTAATAACGAGGTAGGGGAGGCCTGGGCGGAGGCCCAAGATGCCACCAGTGGGCGGAGGCCCAAGATGCCACCAGTGGGCGGAGGCCCAAGATGCCACCAGGGGGCGGAGGCCCGAGAGGCCACCAGTGGGCGGAGGCCCAGGATGCCACCAGTGGGCGGAGGCCCAGGAAGCCACCAGTGGGCAGAGGCCCCGGGGCGGAGGCCCAGGACGCCACCAGTGGGCGGAGGCCCAGGAAGCCACCAGTGGGCAGAGGCCCCGGGAAGCCACCAGGGGGCGGAGGCCCGGGAAGCCACCAGTGGGCAGAGGCCCTGGGAAGCCACCAGTGGGCGGAGGCCCGGGATGCCACCAGGGGGCGGAGGCCCGGGATGCCACCAGGGGGCGGGGCCAGTGGGAAAGGAGAGGCCAGTACGGGGCGGAGTTTGAGATGCTGGTATTTACGTGTGTTACAGGTGGGGGAGGGGGGCTTGGCAGCGTGCCGCCCCCAGAGTCGATCGCCAGTCTCAGTCTGGAGACATTCACTGGAGCTGCGGCAGGTACGGAGACCGAGCCGGCGGGAGGCAGAGGTGGTGCCAAGGACGGAGGGGCAGTCCCACCTAGCATGACGAGGCCGGAAGCAGAGCCAGTGGTGATGCAGCCGTTTGTGCTGAGTGAGGCTCTGCCGGTGGTCCCAGCTAAGTTGGCACACCATATCCGGAAGGGGGAGTACGTGGAGATGGCGGAGCTCCTCAAAGATAACGTGGAGGCGGAGCGGAGACGGCTGGCAGCAGGAGAGAGTGGGACGGCCAGGGTGAGCCGAAGGGAGGTTCCAGACTTCGAAAGCTGGCTCCAGTGTTTTAGTTCGTACGCAGCCATCGTGGCCACTCAGTATCCCCACAAGGCACGTGAGCTGTGGGCATACCAGGCCCTTATGATAGCAGAGCACAGAAAATGTGGAGGAAGAGGCTGGCTGCTGTATGATGCCGCCTTTAGGCAACAGATCACCTCACTAGAGGGCACGGATTTTTCGAGAGTCAACCAGGGTCTCTATGCTACCACCTTCCTGGCATACGGGGGAAGAGGCCAGTTCTGTGCCCGGTGCATGTCCTCCGACCATGCACAGGAGGAGTGTGCGCTGCACCCTAACCGGGAGGTGCCGGTAGTCCAGCTCCAGGACAGCAGGGGGAGGAGCCGAAGGGAGGAGCAAGTGCTGGGAGAGCAGAGGAGAAGGAGGGGGCGTCGGGGGGCATGCTACGCTTTCAATGACGGGAGGTGTGCCGTGCCATTCTGCCGTTTTGAGCATGTGTGCTCAGTCTGTGGCGGCGAGCACAAGAAGAGTGTGTGCAGAGCCAGAGGCTATGAGCCTCGTCAGAGAAATGGGGGAGAGAAGGTGACCCTGCATAGAGAGGGTGGCCAGTAAGAAGCAAGCCATGGAGAAACTGGACCCAGTAGTGTAGAATATAGTGTTCACCGGTATTGATGGTTGCTCAGATGCTTTATGATTATGCCATATGTAAAAAGGGGAGCACGAATTGGAGGGCCTGGGATCATTAATAGGTGAAGGCAAGGGTCGTCACCGGTGGAGGGTCGGTCGGGTATGGCCATAGAGATTGGATAATAAACGAGTAGTACCGACGACCCGCGCCAGAGGGGCGGTATAAACGAGTAGTAATGACGACCCGCGCCAGAGGGGCGGAGTCGGAGATCAGTAGTAGAGGTTGGGCTTGAATCAAAAGTAAATGAACGGCGTCTATGGTGCGTAGGTACGAGTGGGGCCTACCCGTATATGCGGCAGTTGGAGAAGCTGGAGGGAAGAACTCCACCGCATCCAGTGGCGAGGCATGAGAGGTGGACGGCCGTGATAACCCCGCTGGACTGGAGGAGATGGGCACAGCGACTGCAACGCCACCCGGACGGTACATTCAGTAGGTATATAGTCTCGGGACTGAAGGAAGGCTTCCACATAGGGTTTCGGTATGGAAGTATTACATGCCATTCAGCCAGGACTAACATGCAATCGGCAACGTTAAACCCGCAAGTGGTGGACCAATACCTGGAGAGGGAAGTGAGCTTGGGCAGAGTGGCAGGCCCAATGGCAGTGGAGGAGAGCCTGGGAGTGCAGGTCAACAGGTTTGGGGTGATTGAGAAGCCCCATCAGCCAGGGAAGTTCAGGCTGATAGTGGACCTGTCATTCCCTGAGGGTCACAGCGTCAATGATGGGATTGAGCCGGAGCTATGCTCAATGCAGTACACGTCGGTGGACAGGGCCGTAGATATGGTACTGGGGCATGAGAGAGGGGCACTCCTGGCAAAGTTCGACATCGAGAGTGCCTATCGGGTGGTGCCAGTGCACCCAGATGACCGACCACTACTAGGCATGAGGTGGAGGGACCAGCTGTACGTGGACAAGGTCCTGCCCTTTGGGCTCAGGTCAGCCCCAAAAATATTTAGTGCGGTGGCGGATGCGCTTCAATGGCTCATGATGCAACAAGGCTTGGAGATACTCCACTACCTGGATGATTTCCTGACGGTCAGCCCTCCGGGGGGGGCCCAAAGAGATGACCTGGGAACAGCCCTAAAGCTGTGCGAGGAGCTGGGGGTGCCCATTGCGGCACATAAGACAGAGGGCCCAAGTACAGTGATTACATTTTTAGGCAGTGAGGTGGACACGGTGGACAGAGTGCTGAGACTCCCAGAGGAGAAGCTGCAGCGGCTTCGAAGGGAAATTGAGAGGTGGAAGGGGAGACGATGCTGCACCAAGAGAGAGCTGCAGTCAATAATCGGCCTGCTGCAGCACGCCAGCTGTGTAGTGAAGCCAGGGAGGACATTCCTGAGGCGCATGATCGCACTCCTTCCAATAGCGAAGAAGCCACACCACAGGATCAGACTGAACACGGGGTTCAGATCGGACCTAATCTGGTGGGCAATATTCCTACCAAGGTGGAACGGTACTGGCATGATGGACAGGGCTACAAGGTCAGGACACGTGGCCACAATCACGTCGGATGCCTCAGGCTCGTGGGGCTGCGGGGCCTACACGACCGTAGGGGAGTGGTTCCAATTGAGTTGGCCGCCGGCGTGGTGTGACGTACACATCACAGTGAAGGAGCTCCTTCCAGTTGTGCTGGCAATCGCGATCTGGGGGCACCAGTGGACGGGCCAGGTGGTGCGATGTCGTTGCGACAATGCAGCGGTGGTGGCGATCGTCAACTCAGGGTCTAGTAAAGATGACAAGGCAATGCACTTAATGAGAAGTGCAGCATTTTTCATGGCAAAACACCAGCTGAGAGTCTGGGCCGTACACATCCCTGGAGTGGAAAACCAAAGTGCAGACGCGCTATCCAGGAATGACCACCAATCCTTCCTTTCGCAGAACCCAACAGCTCGCCCAACCCCCTCAGCACTGCCCCAGGTGCTCATCCAAGCTCTGGTGCTCCAACGGCCGGACTGGACCTCAACGAACTGGACAGAACTGTTCAGAGCCTGTTCCTGAGGGGCTTGGCGGACTCTACACAACAAGTATACAAGTCAGGGCAGCGCAGGTATGCGAGGTTCTGCACCGCAGCGGGGCTGGTGGCTGTGCCAGGGACAGAAAGGACTCTGACCTACTTCGTGGCACATCTGGTGAAAGAGGGGCTGAGGCTCCGGACGATTAAAGTATATCTGTCGGCAGTGAGATTCTGGCACATTGCAGAGGGAAGGGAGGACCCATTTCAGTCACGGATGGAGAGGCTACAGTACATGCTACAGGGGGTGAAAAGAGAAGAAGCGAGCAGAGGGTGCTCCCCCAGGGTGAGGCTGCCGATTACCCCAGCCATCTTAAGGAAGTTGAAAGCAGTGTGGCAGTGCCAGAGCCCCAGCCAGGACAGGCGCATGTTGTGGGCAGCGGTCTGCCTGGGCTTCTTCGGCTTCCTCAGAGCGGGTGAAATGACAGTGCCAAGGGACTCGGCATACGACCCGACAACCCATCTATCGAGGAGCGACATCGCGGTGGACGAGGCGAGGTGCCCATCAGTGATCAGGGTAACAATAAAGCAGTCCAAAACAGACCCCTTTCGAAAAGGCATAGATCTGTTCATTGGTAAGACAGAGAGTGATCTATGCCCAGTAGCGGCCATCCTGGGGTACTTGGTGGCGAGAGGGTCACAACCTGGGCCACTTTTCGTTTTCCAAGACGGGCGGTTTCTCACACGGGAGCGCCTGGTCTCAGAAGTGCGGGAGGCCCTGCAGACAGCAGGCCTTGATCAATCGCTCTACTGCGGACACAGCTTCCGTATTGGAGCGGCAACCACAGCGGCAGCAAGGGGCGTGGAGGACTGCGTGATTAAGACACTGGGGAGGTGGCGGAGTCTAGCGTACCTGGACTATGTCAAGATACCTCGGGATCAGCTGGCGGGCTACTCGAGGATGCTGGCAACGTGAAGACGGAGGCCAGTTGTGGCTGCAAGGACTGGAACAGCTAAGTCTGCGTGTGTGTGTGTACTCTTGAGTTGTGCTGTATCATGTCTGTTTGGTAGAGTGGAAAAATGCAATGGATATTTGGGGGTAAGGGAGTGGTAGCTAGACCTAGCCAGCAAGCTGTAAAAAAAAAAAAAAAAAAAAAAGAACAGATAGAGAATGACAGTGTCAGGAGGTAGAGGGGTGGGGGCCAGGGGCAGTGGTGCTTGGGGGGAGGGTCGTTCCGACCGTGGGCCTGTGGGGGGCACAAGTGGGGGGGAAAACCCCAATGGTGCCCAAGTACCCCCCTATTAGCACCACTTAGCACCAATTAGCAAGTGGCGCAGGGGCCCCAGGCACACACCTCCGCCAACACTACACGGTACAATACCGTGGCCAATGGGGAGGAACGTAGCAAGGCAAGAAGGTGAGTGAATATTAATGGGTTAGTTAGGATGGGAGGACCGAAGTGATTAAATGAGGTTTAACGAAGTTAGACCTAGTTAATAACAAGGCCCACAGCATCCCGGGGAAAGGGGTGTGGTCAGGGCCAGGCGGCAGACAGACCACACTTGGGTAAGGGCAGGCAACATCGAGCACGTGGTCAGTCTCGAAGCACGACGAGGAGAAGGTGACAGAGGGAAGCCAGACAAGGCAACAGAATCGAAGAGGCAAGAGTGGGACAAAGTATCCCACCCACCCACACCACTTAGATAGACATCTATTCTCCACCAGAGCATTCTCTGGTGTGATCGGTGTTGGGCCTGTGGGGGGCACAAGTGGGGGGGAAAACCCCAATGGTGCCCAAGTACCCCCCTATTAGCACCACTTAGCACCAATTAGCAAGTGGCGCAGGGGCCCCAGGCACACACCTCCGCCAACACTACACGGTACAATACCGTGGCCAATGGGGAGGAACGTAGCAAGGCAAGAAGGTGAGTGAATATTAATGGGTTAGTTAGGATGGGAGGACCGAAGTGAATGCTCAGTAACCACTGACTACTCACAACTATAATATGCTCAGTAACCACTGACTACTCACAACTATAATATGCTCAGTAACCACTGACTACTCACAACTATAATATGCTCAGTAACCACTGACTACTCACAACTAGTCCAAACTCACATTGCCACAATTAACAAATTTTGAGGAATTATGAGTGATAGCTAATCTTCCTGATCCTGTAGAAGAACTGCTAACTGTTACAGTTGGACATAACTATTTCCCTCAAATATTCTGTCATAACACTAGCTACTGGTAGCTGTAGTTATTGCAGTAATGATCACCCAAAATATCAATTGCAAGAAGTATACTTCGTTTTGTTGGATTTCCAATAGTGGTGATAGAGTGAATATATTCAGTGATTTCATAGGGTGAAATGACCAATATTAAGAGTTATTGCAGCAAGGGTCACTCCAATATACTTACTACAAACAGTGTAGCTACTTCTTTCCATTCCGCTGTCTAAAGTGATGATGAACAATGATATTTTATAATTTTAACACTTGCTATAATATGTCAATGCTACTTATTTATTGTTATATTTACAATGAATAAATGATTACTTAAATAAATTAAAAAATAATGTTATGGATACTTGAAGATAAAATAATAATAACAACAATAATAACAACAATAAAGTAATAATAATAATAATAATATATATTAATCACTCATTTAATTTTATTTGTTATCAACATAATAATAATAATAATATATGATAATAATAATAATAATAATAATAAAATAATAATAATAATAACATAATAATAAAATAATAATAATAACATGTTTTTTTTTAGTATTCAATTTTGTGTTTAATGCCTTATGCATGAAGACCATCGGAACCTGCTGAGTTACCACAGAAGAAACAAGTTGCCTCATAGAGGTTGCTTCATTGTGAAATCTGCTGCACTTCCGTGAAACTGTGTCACTACCAAGATTTTTTCTCTTCTCTGCTCTCTGCAACATGGTTTTGTTGTAACGGAGCTTGCACGATTGATGCCACTTGGCCTCGTTGGCTGACATAGATGCCTCAATACCTTGCCCTTCATCAATCCTGTCCAACTGCAAGGTTGTTGGTAGAATTCCTAAAGCATTGAACTTCATGAGGTTTTCAGCTAGTGCCTCATATGTTCTGCCAACATCTTTCCGTTTGGAACACGCAGGTGAAGTTAGGGACTCCGGTGTTTCTGCTTGGCACAAAACACAGAGCTCCCAGTTTGTAGTAGCTACAGATGACTTCTCAGATGATGAAGATGGTGCCCTGATATCCACAAGTTTGATCTTCTTGGACATGGCTAAAGACAGTGACTGTAGCTAGCTATAGCCAACTAAAGATGAAGACTCAGTTTGAAGTCAAAGTGTGAACATGTGCTTACCACAGCACACACACACATCAAAGTCAGTCAGTTGTGCAGGCATTAGCCTGCAAGTTTTGGGCCTCTTGCATTTATTACTGCTGTAGCCATAAGTGCTAATTAGTGCAACCATATTTTTTTTTGCAAAAATGACTACCATGTAATAATGTTGTACGTACTGTAATCATTTCGGAAGCTAATTTTTGAGCATTGGCCAAAACATTTGGGTATTGGTAATACTGCATGGCAGCCATTTTAAAAACGACAGCCATGACTAACGAAGGCGCAATTGCGGGCGCCCCAATATCTGAAAATGTTCGCAATACTTGAAAGTACATGTGTGCCAATTTTGGTGCTTTTATCAAAAAGTGAACGATTGGTTCATATTATGAAGCTATGCGGCCCCACTATAAGAAATAGTAATAATTTTAGTTTAGAAAAGAGAGTATTTGTGTATGTACATATTGTATACACACACCACATGGGGTGTGTCTATATGTGTGTGGTGTGTGTTGTGATAGTGGTGTGAATGTGTTTGTGTGAAGATAAATTAGTTGTGGTGCAGCAAGAAAGTAGAGACCAGTTATTCACTCATTCACTATGTGACTATTCTTAGATGTGCATATGGGGTTACAGGTTGAGGTGTAAATATCTTGTGAGTGTTAGCCATAACTGTGCAGTTCTTATTAATCTCACTATTACTATTAACTATTATGATTAGTTCATGACCATAAAATTTTCCCCCTTCAAATTGTGTTATTGATGTTTAGAGGAGAGGTTTTTGTTTGTGTGTGTGTTTGTGTGATCTTATATGTGGAATAATATTTTCAGGTAAAATTATAGTAGTGAGGTCAGCCTGCTCAAGAGGTCATCTTGATGAAAGGTTATTCCTGCCAGTCAAATTGCAGCTGTTAAATGCCTCAAAATTTGCGTGTACTTGATTCTTGTACCTAGGTGCTCCTCTAAAGCAGCTGCTAGCTGTATGTAGAAGATAAATGAATTAGCTAAGAATGAGTTTCCTTTACAACTGCTCCATAAGTACTTTTTGAGTATTTTTGTATCTTCATAATAATTTACTACTACAGTACTGTTGTTGTTGTGTGTGTGTGTGTAGCTATGTGTATGAACTCAGGAAATATTGAAGTTGGCTAATGATTATAATAATCAATACTTGACTGTCATAATTTTATTTTACAATATCTAATATTAAAACAATTTTTGAAGTTGTTTGAGCTGTATAGAAATCCCAAACAAAACCTTTCTTTAGAATTTTTCTTTCAATTTGATTTGGTTTTAACAATCCATATCAAGTCTCTCCCCCATAGCAAAATATCCTGTATATGTGACTAGTTCACTTCAGACTATGTGGGAGCATTTTCTTATAAACTTAAATCACAACACACCCCAAGATCATAGCAATAGTAGCAATGTATCGGAAGATTCTCAGTTGACGTGTTGTTTCTTTTCTTTTTTTCATATATAATTCACGTAGGTTTGGTTGACATGACCTTGCATTTAGCAAAGATTGTCTACAAATTTCCAGTCATATTTTCAACTATTAATAGCAACTTAATTGTTTTGTTTTTTAGCAATGCATACTTACATGTTAAGTAGCAATTCTAATTCTCTTGGAGAATTACAACACTGTACATGACTTTTAATTTATGATTGCAATAGTACAATAAATATTTTTATGTTAAAGGGTCTCATGTACAATTAATGTTAATATTTAGAATTATTATTGTGATTATTATTATTGTTGCTATTGTTATTATTATTATCACCATGACTACTTGAAGAAGTGTTTTGTAGACAATTATTAGGTTTTTGAGATGTTAATGTACTAATCTCTCAGCTGACATTGATGTTGTAGGTTGTATGGATGGAAGAGTGGCAGGTGGTGACTCACTCACCACACTGTGCTATTGGAGCACATCCTAAGTATTATTTGAGTAAGGAGTATGAGTATCTGCATATGTAGCTACGTATGCTTGGGTGTGTATGTTTGTGAAGAACTATATTTTGGTGTGTAGGAAGTGTGTGTGCATGCATGCACGTGTGTGAGTGAGTGAGTACAATGAGGGTTTGTACATTATGTTGTGATTGTTGTTGTTGTTGTTGTTTGTTTGTTTGTTGTTTTGTTCTATCACAGGTCCTGTAAACATTATCCAGTTTCATCTATTGAAGATTTTAAACAAAGGAATGGAAGTTACAGGATATTATGGACAAGTTTTCTGGAAGTCAGTTAGATGAATTCTATGGGTCTTGCCACTTTCTTTCCCTTTTCCTCTCTTCACCTCCCTCTTCCCTCACCTCCCTCTTCCCTCACCTCCCCCTTCCCT
>WLWD01002213.1_pt1 | contig 15298 bp, 8 predicted proteins | sample 6712731 | NCBI WGS metagenome assembly WLWD01 (sample SAMN12718690, study PRJNA576275) | sponge metagenome | isolation source: marine sponge | host: Mycale hentscheli | place: New Zealand: South Island, Marlborough, Capsize Point | collected 2014-11-01
CTAATTGGTGCTAATTAGTGCCAAGTAGTGTTAATCCTAATGAACCAACCTCATGTTTAGTTAAGCAACTGCCCCTCCCTCTTTTCTATCTGTTTTGGGGGTAGGGCTTGGCTCATTGCACTGAGCCGACCACCCAGGCCTACGTCACACCAATGAGGTGGAATATGATAAGGATGCAGGAATACTATGTAACCCAGATAGTGTGGGATGGGATTGGGCGGGGGAACACTCTTTGCCACGTTAAGTTGCGCTCACCGCTTCCTCGTTAGCGTATTCCACGTGTTCTTGTTGCAAGCGCTATTTAGAATTGCGCGTCCCTTACCTGTTTTCGTGCTTTTAACTAGGAGTCCCTTACCTTCCCTGAGCTGCCTTTCCTGCCACTCCTCCTACCTGCTAGCCGTGCCTCCAACCTCTTCTATTAACTCCATTTAATGTCGTAACCATTAAATTCCATTATGTATGTCATTTTGTACTTTGACCCTCCGTATTTTTGTGTTCGCTCGGCGTTCGACCCCGTCCCAAACTTCACTAATCAGAATCCTCTGGTTTAGCGACCATTACCCGTATCACCTTAGAAATTGAATTGTTTAACGCTTTGAATTGTTTTGCGGGTGCAGTTAAAACGCAAAAAATTATGGGAGCTCCATTTCTATTCGAGTTAGTGGCGGTGGTAAGTTAATACGCTATTTGTCACAGTTATAAGCCCTACTCAACAGCATTTACTTGAAAATCCATTGTCCACTAGACGAACCACAAAGGTAAGTCTTGCGGAGGTATGTTCAGTTGTGTGAAAGTATTGTTCGTTACAACTACTATTAAGAATATCACAAAGAAAATTTTAAGAAAGGTTCTGATGTAAATTCTACATTCTTTTCCTTCTTCTCTGCAAAATTACAAACATTGACAAAAATTGTTTTTTTGCCTTTTAGTTCCTCTAGGCCAATACTCAGTTCATCTATTTTTTTGAGTGAAAGATGGAGATGTACTTTGTCGTCCTCCTCGTGATCTTTCATATCTTTCCTCTTCATCATACATCCTATGTTACTGTACTTGCATGACACTATAGTATACTCGCACTCACTGGCTACATGATCCTGGACTCTTCCCCTCTCTATAGTAAGTGTACAGTCTTTGTTGAGACAAGGAATGGGCTTCTTTGAACACTTCTGGTCATGTTCTGTAGTGGTGCTTACATAAGTGCCTTCAACTCCACAATATCCACACTCGTAAGATCTGTTGGGACATTTGGACTTTAAAAGGTCTTCTAAGTCCTTCCTCAATATACTAACAGATACTTCATTACGTTGACACTTGTTGGGGCACCATATTAACGTATATCTGCAAGTATTCTTGACATGGTCCTCTAGAGTAGCTACAGTTCCTGTCCATTGACAGATGTGCTTCCTACACCTTACACGCAAAGCTTTGATCTCGCTCGAACCTGGAATGCAAGCAAGTAACAATCTTAATTGCTCAGACTTAAAAGAGAAATTTCTAGCTTACTTCTAACATCCTCAAAGTATTTTGGGTCCTTCCTTTTACACATGGGACAAGGCTTGCTGCCATTTTTCTCAATGCACTCCTTACAGAATAACTTGCCACATCCTCCAGAGGCTCTGTCTGGGACTCCATCTGACTCCCAGACAGAAAGTCATTAAGAAGGTGGCCACGCCTACTTCACACCTGAACTGAATCTGTTATTGTCACATTGTCACATTTGTTTATCTGTTGTAACCGCCCTTGTCAGTTTATTTCTGATCGTAGCTGTATTGTTTATCTGTTAAGTTTTATTTCCTGCCACCCTTTACCTGAATCTCCTCTTACGCGTGCGTAATGAGATTCATGGTAATTGCACACCCATCACAAACTGAACTCAGTCATGCCCTATATATATGTGCTTGTGTTTTGTATACTTGTTAACGCTCAAAAAAGCTCTATAACCAAAGTCTGATCTTGTTCGCTCTCCGCACATAACGGCATCAATTGCTGCGCAGGAGCTGTTATATCTACCCCATCATTTTTGGTCCTTCGAGCCCAGCGACGTCATCTCCGCTGAAGCTGCTGACTGGAAGTTGCCACACCACACCTCTACTGGGAGTTGCCGTTTCCACGTCTCCAACACTGCGGAAGTGCCGGAAGCCGAACTTCTGCCACTCCTCCCAATCTGACATATCTGCCACTCCTCCGAATCTGCCGCGTCTGCCGTTTGTCTACTTCTCGTCTACTTCTCACCTGAGACTTAACAAATTCTGCATCAAGCGAGTCTTCTAATTACGCCCGGACTTTAGCTGCTACTCCACGCTAAGGTTGCTGACAAGCTTCGATTAACACGTGCGAACTGCATCTCCATATTTGGTCATACACCAATTTACACTCGGATATTTAGTTTTTTCCAGCATCATGACTGACACAGAGAACGTAGTTGCCTCTTTGGAGTCCTTGCGCCACAAGCGTGCGTACCGACGTGGCCAGGTCACTAAGGTAAAAACCAAAACCAACCGCCTTCTGGAACAAGACCCTGAAGACATTGATCTGAGAATTGTGGAGAACCTCCTACTTGATCTGACAACCCACCTGAACATGCATAACGCCATCCAGACTGAGATGGTGGAACTATACAATGCCCATCCTGCTCATGCTGTGGACGAGGAGGAAGAATGCGACAGAATCGCTGACGCCCACCAAGCTGTAAATAACCTGCTCCTTGACGTCCAACAAGCTGTTCCGCTCTGGGGAGAAGCTGCAATCCTCCTCAAGCAGATTGAGAGAAAGCTTGACACACCTCATGCCGACTCTCCAATGTTCCGCTCCTTAGTGGAAACCTTACACACAAGATTTACGTCTCTGTCTGGAGCTGCACAGAGATATTACCGTTCCCTACCACCTCTCAAGGAGAAGTGCGAATTGATTGAGCGGAGGCTGGACAACCTGATCCTGTTAGTTGAAGTTGGCTATAAGGACACTCCCACACCTGCTGCGCCCATGCCTACTGCTCCTTCCTTCCCCTCCCACCATCACTCTGCCCTACATCTTGAACTCCCTCAATTTGATGGCGACCCATTCAAATGGGCTAATTTCGCCACCATGTTCAAGGCAACCATTGCTTCGAGAGCCAAGGGTCACACAAATCTGGAGATCCGAGGTCATCTCATCAAGGCCGTCAAACATCCCACAGGCCAGAAACTGCTACAGAATCTGCCATCTGAAGACATGGACATGGACTCCATGTTAGCTCTCCTGGAGAGCAAGTTCGGGGCCCCCGATGTCCTGGGTCCTCTTATCATCTTGAAGATAAACGGTGTGAAACATTTCAGGCTAAGTCCATCTGACATTGATTGTGTGCATGACAATTACATATTACCCTTTCAAAGGTTTTGTGCATCTGCAGGTGATTCTCTCAGCACCTACCTGGCCATGGCTCTCACAGGGCTCATGGATGCGGAGTGTAAACGCGAGTGGCTGCGCCACAAGAAGCCAGACTCCAAGCCTGATATGGAAACCATCCTCAAATTCGTCAGGTACTGGCAAAAAGAGTTTGTAGCAGACGATGCCTCCATCTCGCCAGCTCCCACACCTTACCTGTCCAACACTCACAATCAAACTATGCCTCCGAGACCGACATCTTCTACCAACTTCAGAAACAAGACTCAATCTGCCAAGAATCTGTCCAATCACAGACGTGCTCCGCCACAATGCCATGCATGCGAAGACACCCATCAGCTGTCCAAATGCAACACCTTCCTCGCGTATGATGTTGATCGCAGGAACAAGCTCGTGAGAGACAAAAAACTTTGCCTGAACTGCTTCAGCGACTCTCACGGGTGCAAGACCTGTCCTAGCAAGTTTTCGTGCCGCACTTGCAACGGCAGGCATCACACCACCCTACATCGAGAGAGAGATACGACCACTCCTTCAGCCGCACCCACTACGGCAGCGGTGCTCACCACTGCGTCTGACGTCCCTCCATCTCGCCAAGTGAGATTCCTGTACTCAGCGCAAGTTGTGTTGCAGAACGGGGACAGGACTCTCAGAGCTAGAGCTCTGCTCGATAGTGGAGCAGCCATCCCCATGATAACAGAACATCTGGCGACTGAACTCAAACTTCACCGTGTACACGACCCCATCCCAGTGAATGGCATTACGGGAACAACACAGTGTAAGTTCGTGGTGAAATCTGACTTACTTTCTCTTGATTCCAGATACTGCTCCAAATCCATCACCTTCACTGTAATCCCATCTCTGGAGCCACTCCGCTCACCCAAGAACCAGGCCGAGATCCTATCGAGGCCCGAGCTGAGACACTTCTACCTGGCTGATGCTGACCTGGGTGGAAAGGTCGACCTGGTGCTTGGCGTCGAGCAGACGTCAGACCTGACTACGGGTAAACCCTTTCAGATAGGCAACCTTCGCGCTCTGCCCACACTCTTGGGACTTTGCCTGTCGGGGCCTCTGGAGTCATCTGATCTGCCATCTGTCATGACCGTCGCTCCTCCCACCAACCTAGCTGAAGACTTATCCACGCTCTGGCAATTGGATCAAGTCGACGAAACCTCCCCCCTCACTGATGCTGAGACATCCGCCGTGACGCAATTCCACAAGTCATGTAAGCGGGTGGAGGGGCGGTACTCTGTTTCCTTGCCAAGGGTAGCTGTTCAATCATCCTTAGGCAATAGTCGTAAGCAAGCCATGTCTAGACTGTATGCTAATGAAAGATCTCTCTCACAGAAAGAGAAGCTGACTGACTTTCACGATGTTCTAGACGAGTACTTTGTGTTAGATCATGCAGAACACGTTCCAGATGCTGAACTGAACAATCCCAACACCTACTATCTACCAGTCCATGCGGTAATCAAGGATAGCTCCACCACAACAAAGGTGAGAGCTGTGTTCGACGCCTCAGCTCGCTCCACTTCAGGTGTATCTCTCAACGACCAACTGTTACCTGGCCCCAGCTTGTATCCTCCCCTACCTGACGTCCTCACTCGCTTCAGATGCCACAATGTTGCAGTGACGGCAGACATCAGCAAGATGTTCAGGGAGATCTTGCTGAACCCTGAGGAGCGAGACTGGCATCGGTTCTTGGTCAGAACTAAGGATGGACTGATCAAGGATTCGAGAATGAAGAGGTTGACTTTCGGAGTCAAATCCTCCCCCTTCTTGGCTTCACAAGTGCTGCGTGAGCATGCCACTGCTCATCTGTCATCACACCCCATCGCTGCAAATACTGTGTTGAACGACTTCTACGTCGACGACGTCCTGACCGGAGCTCCCAACGTCGAGGACGCTCTACATCTTCAACAGCAACTCTATCAACTCCTTTATAGCGCAGGAATGAACCTCCGGAAGTGGAGAACGAATTCAGACCAACTGAGAAGCCTAATTCCATCTCACCTCTTAGAATCTGACACTTCTCTCAAAGACATCCAACCTTCTCCATCAGCTCAAAAAGCTCTGGGTGTCCACTGGGATACCCAAGCCGATACATTTCACGTCGCCGTGCCTGATGTGCATCCCGCTTCTCAGCCGGCTACTAAGAGAATGATAGCCGCCGGAACTGCCGGTGTGTTTGATGTACTCGGATTATTCTCACCTGTCATAATCTGCGCACGCATCCTCTTCCAAGATACCTGGAGGCTTGGTCTCACTTGGGACGAGGAAGTGCCAGAGGCTGTCAACACCAAGTGGCAGCAGTGGTTGTCTGACCTTCCTGTCATCCACAACCACCCAGTTCCCAGGAAGCTGTTTCCGCACTCATCTGCTCCGGATATCAAACTTCATGGTTTCTGTGATGCGTCCTCCGTTGCGTATGGAGCAGCCATCTACGCAAGGACCATCTCACCTGATCAATCTGTCCACACTGTCTTAGTCATCGCAAAAGCCAGAGTCCTTCCGACCAAGCCGATGACTATTCCCAAGGCAGAGCTCTCTGGAGCTCATCTGCTGGCTAAACTGCTATGCCACACCCTTCATCTGTTCGATCTCAACTCTGAAGATGCTGTTGCCTGGACCGACTCGCAAATCGTGCTCCACTGGCTCCCCAAACATCCTAGTCAACTGAACCGTTTCGTAGCCAATAGAGTATCTGCCATCAATGAATTGCTCCCGGCTACACCTTGGCGTCACGTTCCATCACTCCAGAATCCGGCCGACCTTGCCAGTCGTGGAGTTCGTGCGCATGAACTGTCTACATCCTCTCTCTGGTGGAATGGCCCATCCTGGCTCCGCCTATGTCCTGAACACTGGCCCCCCCCCTTCCAAACCAAACCCTCTATCCCAATCTATTCTGTTTCCCTCAAACCTTGCCTCACTCTCCCACCTGAACGTCTTTCCTTTCTCAAAACTCTCTGGTCTCTCAGCTCAAACTTTTTTTATCTGGTACGAGTTGTGTGTTTTCTCTACAGGTTCTTCAACAACTGCAAGCTGTCACGTGAACGACGAGTATCTAGACCTATCACATTTGATGAAGTGGTCGCCTGTAAACATAAACTGTATCAACTGTCTCAAGAAGAAACTGTACCTGAACTGTTTCCTGTCGCAAGAAAAAAATCTCACCTGCCCAATCATCACCGTATGTGCAAATTCCATCTTTGTTTATCTGCTCATGGTCACCTGCAGGTTCAAAGCCGTGTCAGGAACCCAGACTCTCCGAGAACACCTCTATTACTGACTGTGCTCAGCCTCAAGTCTGACCTCACCAAACTGCTGCTCTCATCCCTACACAAGGTCTATGGTCACGCTGGTGTCTCTGCCATGGCCTCCATACTGTCCTCCTCATTCTACATTTCTGGTCTGCGCAATCATCTCAAGTTTGTCAGCCGCTCCTGCACCGTGTGTCAGCGAGCATATGCCCACCCCATCTCTCACTCGATGGGCATGCTGCCATCATCACGGACTACACCTGCCCCACCCTTTGACAAAACTGGTGTCGATTTCGCCGGTCCCTTTATGTTGAAGAAAGGCCACACCCGCAAACCTGTGCTAGTCAAGACGTATGCTGTCGTATTTGTCTGCCTCACCACAAAGGCAGTACATCTTGACATCTGTTCTTCTCTATCAACCGAAGAGACTTCTTGGCCGTCCTCCAAAGATTCGTTGCCAGGCGTGGCTGTCCATCCCACATCATGTCTGACAATGGCACGAATTTCATAGGCGCCCGGGAGGAGATCCGGGAACTACAGAAGTTACACGGATCAAAAAAGCACGAACAATCCATCAACAACTTTGCCATCTCTCATTCAATCAACTGGACTCATATTCCTCCCAGAGCCCCGCACTTTGGCGGTCTATGGGAATCGGCGGTGAAAGCCATGAAAACCATCTTAAGGAAACTGACTGCTCCCCATCCAATGACCTGGGAGGAGACTTACACTCTCCTCACTGAGGCGGAAGCTATTTTGAATTCCCGCCCCATCCTGCCACTCACCTCTGATGATGCCGAAGACAACGCTTACCTGTCAGCTGGACACTTCCTCATCGGGAGACCTCTCCTAGCCATGCCTAATCATCTGCCCTCCACCGGAAAGACTTCCTTGCTCCGAAGGTGGAACTTAGTCTCCAGGCTCAAATCAGATCTGTGGAAAACCTGGCTTTCCACCTACTTAGCCACCTGTGCTCAACGAGCGAAATGGAGCAAGCCTGGTCATCGTCTCCAAGTAGGAGACATTGTGTTCGTCAGGGACGAATCCTTCCAGTCCAGAACCTGGCCATTAGCCATCATCACTCAGATCCATCCTGGTGACGATGGTGTCACTCGTGCGGTCACCATCAAGTGTCAAGGCAAATTCTATCGCCGCCCAACCTGTAAGCTGATTCTTTCTGTACCTGAAACTGATGTGAAAGACACTCTTTCACCTGCTTGCCCCCGGAGTATGTCTGGGACTCCATCTGACTCCCAGACAGAAAGTCATTAAGAAGGTGGCCACGCCTACTTCACACCTGAACTGAATCTGTTATTGTCACATTGTCACATTTGTTTATCTGTTGTAACCGCCCTTGTCAGTTTATTTCTGATCGTAGCTGTATTGTTTATCTGTTAAGTTTTATTTCCTGCCACCCTTTACCTGAATCTCCTCTTACGCGTGCGTAATGAGATTCATGGTAATTGCACACCCATCACAAACTGAACTCAGTCATGCCCTATATATATGTGTTTTGTATACTTGTTAACGCTCAAAAAAGCTCTATAACCACAAAGTCCGATCTTGTTCGCTCTCCGCACATAACGGCATCAATTGCTGCGCAGGAGCTGTTATATCTACCCCATCAGGCTCCATGCTGCATAGGCTGGCCTTTAGCTACTTCTAGACATATGGAACACTTCAATATGTCCTCAGGCTCATCGATAAACTTGTAATCAAACTTGCTAATAGCCATCACAACTACCCTATTTACTTAGTGACCTTTAACCCTAGACAGGATGCAATTGGTGGTGGCCCCAAGAGAATTAACTTATTCATATCATGCACACATTTTAAATTAACATACAAACACACATACATTACATATTGTCATTTTGCTGGCAATATTACCACATAAGGAATTTATCTTTCACGCAAGCATGAGTCACTATATGTATACAGTTTTCTTTCACTTTGTTCAGCCTCAGCAATTTCTTGAACATAAAGCTGTGTAAACTCCACCTTCACGATCAAGTTGTCAATGGGCATTTTGAGGTTACTGATACATGTAGCTAGTCTCCGAGTTGGTGATTGTACAAGCCCAGCCTTATGCAGAATTGGTGAGGTTAGCTCACTGAGTACTCAAGTGACAGCATACCGTGTGAGTGGTGTCCCTCCAGTCAGCAATATGTGAGGTTGTGGATAGGAAGTTAGACTTGATAGTAAAGGAGTTGCAGCAGTAAAGAGTGTCTGTAGATCGAATGAAAGACAGCCAGTTAGAGGATTGTTGTGGCCAGATTAAAAGTAATTAGCAAAGAGAGAGAGAGAAGAATTGGTGGCTCTAGATAGATTTCGAGTGTGTACGTGATAATGGTGTGTCCACAGCAAAGGCTCCTCCAAGTGTAAGGAAAAGTGTAACTGTGACTTACAGGATGTGATGGATAAATTCACTAAGGGTGATGGGTTGCTGTTTCTAGGCGACTTTGTTGGTGTTTTGAAGTGTTGGGGATGAGGAATAGCGAGGGGTGACAGGAAGGCATGGCATAGAGAGAGAAATGTGGCTGGGGAACAGTTCCTGCAGTTTTGTGTCTGTCCTTGAATCGTCTCTAATAGGATTACCAGTCAGACAACTTTCTAGAGTAGATAGGAAAAGGTGGAGTTCTTGCTTTCACACCTTGTCTGATGGATGTAGCAGGATCTGCAGTCCGTCCAGCACAATAGTAGGAGAGTATAAATAGTCTGTAGACAGTATGTTATCCGGCTCAAAGAACCAATGTATAAAATGATAATAACCCAACGTGTTCAGGCCAATAAGCGACCAAATATAGTATAAGAAAAATGACAAACAAAAGTAGTAATAGTAGTAGTAGTAGTATAAGTATAAAAATAAGATAGGATCCACTCTACTCTTTTATAGGCAGAGTTCAGCAGGACCCCTATAAGACAGAAGTAAGCAATGAAACAAAGAGCAGGCTATAGAGATGGAGACTAATAGTGTTGAGTTGTAGCTAAGCATATCCTTTGCCGCACAGAACAGGATATCAGATACCCCCTCTGGCAATGGCTGCAAAGTGGTGAGTCACCAAAATACTGAGCATGTGCAGCTGTAACTGAACTAAACATTCAAAATCTTCAAGATAGTGTTCAGTCAGTCAACAAATCCTAACTTACATGAGATATTGAAAGACATAATTCAAAAATTCTAATTTTAACTTAAAAGAGTAGTAATTTGACACCTAATATATATTACATAATTATACGCATCAATTTCACTTTCCTCACAGATTTCCAAAGGACCCCATAAAAATAATACATACCAATCCTAACTAAAGGAATAATTCTCCTGTTTCAGTCAAGTGGGGATTGAGAGAAGCCTATAAAAATAGATTTCCTTCTTTAACTGAAAAAAACCATTTGTGCATTTCACTATATTTTGCCTATAAAATATCTATTACGCAATTTAAAACACACCAGTCTTACCGACTAGCTACCCTGATAGCTAGCCAGGTGTAGCAAGTTTCAGAGAATTTATTTCAGTAGAATAAAACCATAATAGTGGAGCCTTCTAGTGGTTACTGAACTGAATGAGGGTGACTGAACAAGGAACTTTGTGTAAACAGATGATACAGAACATGAGATCATTGTGTGGTGGGGCACAGCCCCTGGGAATGTTAGTTGGTGTTGGACAATTTCTGTGACATGTGAGTTGTACTTGGGAGGTGTGAAGGTGTAGTCATAATTTAATCAGTGGCAGGCGGGCCACTAATTAAATCATGACTACACCTTTACACCTCCCAAGTACAGCTCACATGTCACAGAAATTGTCCAGCACCACCAACTAACATTCCCAGGGGCTGTGCCTCACCACACAATGATCTCATGTTCTGTATCATCTGTTTATACAAAGTTCCTTGTTCAGTCACCCTCATTCAGTTCAGTAACCACTAGAAGGCTCCACTATTATGGTTTTATTCTACTGAAATAAATTCTCTGAAACTTGCTACACCTGGCTAGCTATCAGGGTAGCTAGTTCTATTAAATAGTCTAGCTGCCTGTAATATTGCCGTTTTTTATTTTCGCTATAGTAATTGTATTGGGCGCGCAAATAAAATAATGTGCGGGTATCGCCGATTATATTGACCAAAGTTTCTTGTAAGACATATTTTTGTAAAGGAATGTATATCTGGATGGCACCCCTTCTATTATTGCTGTACATACCTTCAACAAACACTGTGCTAAGTTTCATGCTTTGGTCCACTCTGTCACAATATTGCATCAAAAGTACAATTTCCCACTGGACTATATCTTGTGCACCGATACTAGCAGAGTCACCAGGAAACAGCCCTTCACATAGAGATCATCAGTGCTAAGAATTACTCCCACAAGAGGTGTTCTTGAGCAGAAATATTTGAAGAACTGCATTCCAAGGTGCCACATATGGGCCCAATATTTTTTTTCCAAAACCACCTTTGCTTCACCGAGTAGGTGGGGTTGGACAAACACACATGGCTTATTGGAACCAATGTGGACTATTGTGCCTGAGGCTTCCAAAATCTGCTATGAACTAGCATCTGGAAGGTCGCAGAAAAATGACAGCAAATATACCAAACATGACATTCCACCTGCTTTACCTTAGCACCTTATCTCCTAGTAACACTATGTAGTGAATTTCAATGATGGACTACACTTAGCTGATTCATGTTCACTATGTTTCCATTTACATTTCCATTGACACATTCCAACACAGTCATTTCACTCAGATATATAACCAGCAAGTTACTTTGATCCAGTCAGTCAGTATTATTTTCCTTATACTAATATACAATTCTTGAAAAAGATTTCATAGTGGACCTTATCCACAACTGCACTGTATTATGGCTTATTGTGTTAAGTACAAAACTGATCATGACTAGGGAAAGGATTATGACAAAAGTGTATCTCACAGTCACCTTGAAGATATCTAGCATGGAATAAATAAATTTATTTATCATTACTCAGGCATTCCCAAAGAGATTGTATTTTAGTGCTTTCTCATAAACTAATGGTAAACAATAATACTTAAAACATAACAAGATTATAAACACTAGCTATAATTGCTAGTTAAAATGTTGATATATAATGCTATGCTTTTATATCATTAGTCTGCAGATACACATGTTAAGTGTTCTGTGTCTATGTATTTGATGAGTAGGCTACTTGAGGCCAAGAAAACTAAATACATTAATTCTCATCATTCATCATCTATGAACTGTGTATGCACGCAGTATGGTTCCTGTTCACGCCTGAAATGTGAGAAAGTTGGTGAGCAACTAGCAGGAAAAAAAACTGTTCAAAGCACTTTTAAGCTCATGATGAATAATCGGAAAGAGATTGACAGGCAGGATCGTTTGCCAGCCCATATTGAATCCCCTGGAACCAATAAGGATAACCTTTTCAATGACTTAATCACCCTCTTTGATAAAAGAAAAAAAAGGTTCATTTGGCATGATGGAGGTAGAACGCTTGGTAAAAATGGCATTTCTTCTTTGTGTGATACCTTATGGTACATAGACGGACATCATCAACCTTAGAGGTACGTTCTGGATCCATACCTGCTCCATTTAATAGCTTTAATGGATACAATGTTCCTGAACGAAGCAAATACAGGAAGTACAAAGCAGCCAACTGTTTTATAGAAGTATGTTTCTAAGACTTTATTCTCCTCAGTAGCTGGATCATGCTCTCAAAGTGGACTGAATTATAATCAACTACATATGGTGGCTCTCCAGTGCTGTGCTATATTACTGTTCAAGAAATGAATTTTTGATAGCTAGCTAGTGCAGCGCTGAAGATATAGCAATACCTTCCAAACAGTCAGTTCAACTGCAATTTTGCCACCGAAACCCTCGAACCAAAGTTGTAGCTCAGTACAAAAATCGGCTGCTTGTTTAAATGATGATTAAAAAATGACAGTTTAGTCAAGATCATTTTGATACGCTTATTGTGCAGCTATATTCCGATATTTGCATGGATATGTTGTACTGTTTATAGATATTTCACTCTTTATGTGCATGGATGACAACCCTTATCTGAAATTGTGGAGCCTGGTGTGCCTGTAGCAGCTGTGGAAAGAGGACGTCAAGTGTTTGTATCACTAATTCAAACTCAAACATTCCAAGTTTGTGATCATGATTTCATTTGATTCAGTGTCATACAAACTGTGTTATTAATTGTTGACATTCCTACTGCTATTGATGGTTCCTGGTAGATGGACACAATTTATTGCCAGCCTAAAGGATGCAATGTTTGAGCCATCCAGTGAACTGAGGCATGCCACTGATCAATTAAATGGTATTCTCAACACTACACTAACAAACAAGTCTGTCCTGTTTCTATACACTGATGGTGGTCCTGACCACAGGACCACATTTGTTTCAACACAGTTGGCTCTAATAGCATTATTCCTCAATCTTAATTTGGATATCTCTGTGCAGCTAGGACTGCTCCTCACCACTCATGGAGAAATCCTGTTGAACGCATGGTGTCACTCTTGAACCTTGGCTTTCAGAGCATAGGCTTGATGCGGAGTTCAAGGACGGAAAAAGCTGAAGCAGCTTTTAAGAATTATAACAATGTTGCACAACTTCGTAAGGCAGGTGAATTACTAAAGGAAGATGTAGCTAAATCTCAGAAACTACTATTACTCTCCCCCTTGATGTCATCTGCCCCATTGAACTGAAAGATAAGAAGTTTGAAGTTTATAAAAGCAGTTCAAGCTCAGATATTCATGAATTTTGGGAAGTTCTTTAATTGATAGAGCCAATTCTGACAAGAAGAGACACTAATAAGAAGCATGTGTCTCACAAAAAAGGATTGAAAGACTTTTTTGATTATTGCTGCGCAACTCGTCATTATTTTTTCTCTATCAAAGTGTGTGAAGAGGGATGTAGGATATGCAAGCCTGTACGTATGCCTAAATGTAAATTTGGAGAAAATCAAGCACCTACCAGATCCTATGCTTGGAGAGAAATATCACTATTTACCTTTGTGTGGTGCCTTCAAGAAGAAAATCACTGGAAAAAGATCGACCCTCACTTGCTTATAAAATACTGACAAGAAGCCAAAACCACTACCATTCCACCATGTGTACAACACATCAACAATATTGGAGTCATGTTGCAAAGTGAAGAATGCAACCTTTAGAGGCTCTTGTACTCTTAAGCGTAAACTGTATATCCAAGATAAAACTGAAATTCAGTATATACTTGATGACTTGGCTTACACATGTGGCTCAGCCCTACAAAATCTTCACCTTCCTGAGAAGTTCTCATGTGTGTATAAGAACATAAGGTGCTCAGATCCAATTGAAAATTATATTACTCTGCTGGTTATGAGCCAATTTGCACTTACTGTGCTGCCGATGATGATATTGAATATAATGATATAATGACAGCAATGAATGTCACCCTTTGTGTTCTTCACATTCCAGTTCCAAAAAAAAATTGCAAGTGAAACTCTTAACAGAACTTTTTTCAATTGTATTGTGAACCAGTTGCTATTCTAGTTTTGTTATGTAAATTTTCTACCTGATACTTACTATATGCAAATCAATTTTTTCCAAAGCCACTGTCAATGACACTCTTTCCGTTACCAACTAGAATTCTCCAGGAATTTTGCCACAGTATTGCCTAATGAATGAATTATACGAGGTTGTAGATAGATCACTTTGACCAATTACATCAATATTACAATTTTCCACTGCTGTGTTATTTCAAAATAGTACATATTTTGGTGTGAAAAATTACTCGACTAATAATAGCATTATAGTTGTCTACGTTACCATCAAAATAATTCTATAAAATGATGCAAAAATATACTATGTACAAGATTGTATTTTATTAACATTTTCTTTAAAAAAATTGTTTTGTAATCAATATGCTCTCTGTGCTTATGCTAAAGTTAAGGTACTTGAGTTATTGTAGCCAAGGTCTATCATTATGTTCTTGTACAGTTACTTTAAAGTGGAGAGAGTCATTGACCAGGTAGCAAGTATTGGCAGCTGCATTGTAGGACAACTTTGAATGAGGAACCAACTTTGGTACACCCCAACCAGCACCTCCAATTCTTGCACTTTTATTATCAATATACACTAAATTTCCTCTTTCATGTCCTGCATCTTGTAACTGGTTTAGTAGTTCATAAGTGACAGTCCCTTTGAAGGGCCACTTGAGCTGCTTCTTATATGGAACATCTAAAAATTGCACAAACACTGACACATGAGTTCCTGCACCATCACCATCTCCATTGCAGCACACTTCAATAGTCATCTTGTATCCATTAGGAACTGTGAAGAAAGGTTCTGATTTAAATTCTACATTCTTTTCCTTCTTCTCACCAAAATTACAAACATTGACAAAAATAGTTTTTTTGCCTTTTAGTTCCTCTAGGCCAATACTCAGTTCATGTATTTTTTTGAGTGAAAGATGGAGATGTACTTTGTCGTCCTCCTCGTGATCCTTCATATCTTTCCTCTTCATCTTCTCTGTACATCCTATGTTGCTGCATTTGCATGACACTATACTATACTCACACTCACTGGCTACATGATCCTGGACTCTTCCCCTCTCCATAGTAAGTGTACAGTCTTTGTTGAGACAAGGAATTGGCTTCTTGGAACACTTCTGATCATGTTCTGTAGTGAT
>WLWD01003379.1_pt1 | contig 15293 bp, 11 predicted proteins | sample 6712731 | NCBI WGS metagenome assembly WLWD01 (sample SAMN12718690, study PRJNA576275) | sponge metagenome | isolation source: marine sponge | host: Mycale hentscheli | place: New Zealand: South Island, Marlborough, Capsize Point | collected 2014-11-01
ACCAAGTGCATTCATGAAAGAATCCACTAAAAGAACATCAGGTAGATATTCCTCAAATTTATTTCAATAAGGAAAAAAAGTTTCAAAAATTTGAATGGGAGAATTGACACATACTTTCTTGAGAAAGAAACGTTCACCGCTCACACAGGTATGGCTACAAAGCTAACTTTTATATCTAATTTAGATATACCTCACATTTCTTCACTATGCCTCTCTTAGCTGGGTGGGTTCAACGAAATGAAATTTATAATAAAAGATGACCTCTCTGATGTACATTCACAAAAATCAATTTGATGCTTCAATTTACTGCAGGGTGAACGTCGACACTGCAGCTATTTATATTATTTTGACAGCATCTCTACAAAATTTTGCCTGCTAAAGTCGGCAACTCGAAGATAATGAACTAAATTACAGCATAACAACTTGTTACCAAAATTAACATGTTTTAATAAAATAGTGAAGTGCAGCAATTTGACAATCAGTGAAAACAACACAAACAAACAACAACAAAAAACTATAAAAGCAAACAAACATCCATATCAGGTGTAAGAACATTTAATTTCATAGTATTCACATAATCCCTTTTTGTCACCCACAAATACAGAAAAACACTAAAGATATGTATGTATGTATGTATGTGTGTGTATGTATGTATGTATACCTTCCGAATATCCCAGAAGGCAAAGATGAGTAAAGTCATCCCAATCTCCGTAAACACAGTGACAGTGAAACAGATAGTATAAAACGTATCGTTAGCATTTAGACCCGCGCACAGGATTGGAGGAAGGTTGGTAATGCCGAAACCCCACCCCCTGGCAACAGTGGGATCATCAAGGTCGTTAATGGCATAGTCACTAATGGTTACAACCACAGGAATAGCTGGCATGACCAGAGCAAGGATAACCAAGACTATGTGGATGTAGCGCATGTGCTTCCTGAAGGATCTGAAGTGAAGAGGAAACCTGAAACTCCAGAAGAGACAGCAGATGTGGAAGAACCACCACAGGGTGATCTGAATGAGGGCGTAGTAAAACAACGCACCTGCAGGAGGAGGAAAAGACAGCAAAGAGAAGGAACAGCAAATGTATTTATCTTATACGCACAGTAAGTGAATGTCAAACTCTGGTGTGGACCAATCTTTTAAATAATACCCACCATTCATGCAATGTGACAATTTGTGAATCAAACCAATACTTTCTATTAGAATCAAACATCAACGAGCCCGTGGTTAAAATACTAATTTATTTAACAAATGCTCATCTATTATTATCCCAGATACCGGTCAGCACTGTCGTCCATTTATTAGTCATTAGGTAAAGGGTCTGCAGCCCCACTTAATAACCTTAGTCATTTTTATTGTACATGTACTATATTAAATTTCTAATGATAAATTACCTAGTAATACATGGCTATTTATTAATATAGTTCTAGTTTAAAAACAACAACAACAACAACAACAAAAAAATAAATTAATAAATTAAAAAAAAAAAGACAAGCAAAAACAATTATAATATTTATAATTAGGATATTATAGTACATGTTCATAAGTGTCAACTTTACCATAAACAAAAAAGCAAATTTGCAAATAATTATATGCACGGCTGCATTTAAGCCTTCGCCCCCTCCTGCCCCACCCTCCACCCCCATAGAAATCCTTTAGTACTACTTTTTGACTTTGTAACATGAAATCAGCATAATTTTGCGTAAGTTTTTAAGCACTAGAAGAATCTCTCATATAAACAGATTCTGTAATTCACTCCACTGCCCCTCCTAGATCTAAGAAAGTTGCTTTTGTCCCTTCTAGATTTGTTTTTTATACGCAGCCCCAATAGATTAAAATTTCCTTTCAGAATGATGTGGTGTTAAACTTACCTGAGAAGATACAGAAAGGGGTGGGGTCAAGCAGACTGACCAATAGATTCTTAGACTTGCAGAATAAAGCTTCTCTGTCGATGAAGTTGATGACAAACACAATGTCTGTACATCAAAATAGAACAATACAGACACACCCACTTTACATCATAACAACACACTTGTCTGTCAGTAACAACAACAACAATAATGGTGTGTATTCATGAATAATTCATTAGCTGGGCCAGGTTAATTATTGTCATTAACAGGTTGGTAAAGACGGGTTGGTAAAGCATCATCACTAACGGGTTGGTAAAGCATCACCACTAACGGGTTGGTAAAGCATCATCACTAACGGGTTGGTAAAGCATCATCACTAACGGGTTGGTAAAGCATCATCACTAATGGGTTGGTAAAGCATCGTCACTAATGGGTTGGTAAAGCATCATCACTAATGGGTTGGTAAAGCATCATCACTAATGGGTTGGTAAAGCATCATCACTAATGGGTTGGTAAAGCATCATCACTAATGGGTTGGTAAAGCATCATCACTAATAGGTTGGTAAAGCATTGTTTGACGACAGCATAGGTATATGTATTCATGAATACACGGGTCAAGAAAAGCAAGTAAGAAAAAAGTGGACTGACGTAACCATACCAAGTGGGAGAGGATAACCTATGCATTAGCTATTATCTCCAAGTCACCATTTTATAGACTCCAACTATTTTTAGCAAATTACTAGCAGCTCATACACATATAGTATCCCCATTTTAAATTTCATCTGTGAAAAAATTTAAAACAAGCTGGTTTCAACTGATTTGTGTAGGTATGGATATCAAGATTTACCAAAAAAAAGCTTGTAGGTGCGATAGGGGGTGGGGAATTTACCTTATAAGGTCATTAACCCTGGCCTATTTCATATAAAATTGTATCTCAGCAACGGAAGATGTCAGGGGGGTGATCCAAGCGTCAAAATGTACAGAATTACCCAAGGAGGAAGCAAATTGGACATAAAAGACCAAACTTTGACTTCCAAACAAGGTCAAAGGTCAAAAGTATCATTGAAATGACGTCTTTTATATCCCACAATGTCAAAGAATCTGATTATAACTTTTACTATGACTAAATACATGTAATGTCCATTTCCTCCTCATCACTGTCAACCTCCTCCACATCCACTCCATTGCTACAGTGTCCACAGCACACACCGCATGCAGGCACACATGACATGCCAGCTCTCATGCAGCTGCATTTCATGCTTTGGCACTGCCTCTCCCAGCAAAAAAATCCTGTAAGATCTTGTCAGATCTTACAGGATCAGTAGGATCCTATAAGAATGGACAAGATCCTATTTGTACTAACAAGATCTTGCAAGAACTGATTAAGATCCTGTAAGTTTTGTTAAGAAATAAATCATGTAATACCTTATAAATCCTGCAAGTTCTTACAAGAACCGATTAAGATTCTGAAAGTTTTGTTAAGAAATAAATCATGTAATATACCTTATAAATTCCTGCAAGTTCTTACAAGAACTGATTTAGATTCTGTAAGTTTTGTTAAGAAATAAATCATGTAATATACCTTATAAATTCCTGCAAGTTCTTACAAGAACTGGTTAAGATTATATAAGTTTTGTTATGTGTAAAATCTTAAAAATTCCTGTAAGACTAAAGAAGGACATATACATATCCACTGGAGTCGCCTAGAAAGTATATCGACTTATTAACAGTCCACATGACATGTTTGTAAGTTTAATTCTTTGCTTTTATGACCTGTAGTGGTCTATTGTGTATACTTTTAGAATTCAATCATTTAGACCGTTCCTCTGCCTATATTAATTTTAATAGGTAAATTTTCAAGTACATAATTTTAGTTTGTGTGATTCAGATTCCTTCCCCCATTTACGAAAAAGCATCATGTATGAAGAACTGCTATGAATCATCATTGTTTGACTTAAACGATTATGGGAGTCAAGATGATTACTATGTAAAAAAGAAAAAAAAATGTGAGGTTGAAAAAGTCCAAAATGTGGCAAAAATGGAGAGACAAAAGATACTGAATTAGTGGTGTTCAACTTTGTTTGGCAAAGTTACTATAATGTCATGAGGTGAATATTTCACTGGAATGTGGACACACTTCTCAACCAAGTCTGTTGGTGAAATTGCTATTAATTTATTAGATAAAGCTTTTTCACCTTAAAGCCAAACAAATTGAACAATTTAGCTGCCTTGTAATCATCTTCACTTAGTGAATGTCGATGTTGTGACTGTGGCATTGCCAGTACCTCTTCATCAGTATTGTCAAAAATAGACACAATGACAATTGGATTACCATTGACTAAGCAAAACTTCTGAATAGACCCAAACCATTCTTCTTTACCACATACTGGTCTATAAAATTTACAAATGGAGTTATTTCTAGAGTTGTGCTTGCTTGCTACTGAATAAGTTACACCATCTTGCCGGTACCTTGGGAAAACTGGAACTATGTGGTTTTCAATGGAAAACCCTGCTTCCTTTATTTCATCTACACAGAGATTTTTGTTTGTTACTTTCCCAAAACATCAGATCTCCTATCTACCTTTCCAGTGACTCTGTTGAGAAAGTCCACTGTTTGAGAATTCTCGTTCTTGTCCAGTCTATCCTTGAGAAGAGGCAGAGCTAGTCTCATTCTAACAGACTGAATGAGTTGAGGGAGGACATTCCTTGTTCCATGACAATGCCGCTTCAGAAATCCATTGAAGTTTTCAAATCCGAACGTCGAATAGCACCACAAGGGTCCCCATCGACGGACAAACTCACACATGTGTATCAAACTATGAAAGTTCAATGCACACATAGTTTGAGGGTACAAAATTGGCATTAATTCATAAAATCTGGCAAGCATGCAATGAGCTATTTGTAGGTGCTGTTGAGATATATTGCAGCCAAGTAAAATATGAATGGAACTAACTAGCAATGAGAAGTGATATAGGTAGTCTGCTGGAAAATCCACTTGCAATAGTACAGGAATAGAATAAATCAAAAGCCAGGCCCGATATTCAGATGCTTTCCAATACTTTGAAGTATGCATAGACCTAGGAGTTCGCCGGAATTCATAAGAGGGTTTAATGCGCAACAAAGCTTTACAAATTTCTTTCATTTTCCTACCAAGGTAAAATCTGGACTGGTGATACTTTGTGTCAAACCAAGAATTAAAAAGAGATTTAGTAACTCCTTCCAAAACAGCATGCATGTAGTCTATAGGAACAGCATTGGTAAGGGAAATACTGGATATAATGATCCAATTTTCCCCCCTCAATAATGGTACAAATCTGAGCAGTTTGATACCAAGATCAATAATGTGGGGTATTTAGTTGCTGAGATACTTCATTTTTAAGATTTTGGGCAAGGTCGATGACCTTTTGAACTCTAAAGTTTTCCCCGCCCCCTTTTTGACCTAGCTTTTTTTTTTTGGTAAATCTGGACACCCAAACCTACCAAAATCAGTTGAAACCAGCTTGTTTTAAATTTTTTTTCACAGATTGGATCTCAAAATGCTTAATTTTGGGATACTAATACATATGTAAATGATAAGCTACAGTTGAGTCCATCATGCATTGAATATAGCCTGGGGAAAAACCTCTCACAATTGAACTTAAGGTATCAATGACCCGCCCCATTTTCACTCATGGGCGTCGACGCTTTCATGTCTCAATAGTTACTTCTGTCATGTGACCTTAATTAGATTCCTGCTTCGGGTAAGTGCAAGTCTTTCACCGCATTTGAGGTCGGGCATACTTAAGTACATCAGTAGGAAATGTAGCTCAGCGACAATACGTGCATACACACCATAGCATACATACTTATACCATAGTTGCTGTGGTAACAGCCATGGTTTGAAAATGTTATTCCCCTGTGGAAAAAATTTTTTTTTTTGTACCACAAAGAGAGCGTAAATTGAACACAGGAGAAAATTTTGCTGACAAAACAGAGTTACGTGTACAATAGTGATGGTATAAAGTGATGTAACAGGTTTTTTAGCTACAAATTAAAATACAGTGTTTTTACTTGTAGCTATGAAGCTTTTTTTTTTTTTTATTATTTTTTTTTTTTGCGAGGGTTACTCCTACATGTATAAAACACTGACAAAGAATTAGTTATTGGAGTCTAAAGTCTTGTCTTGTGAGCCTCACTGGATATCATCGCTCAATCATCACTGTGTTTTTGTTAGAAGGCGGCGGAAAGGGGGCGAAATGACCCTCACTGCATTAAGTGAACATATTTCCTCTTAAAACAACAATATCCTCTCCTTTATCTGGTCTTTCACTCTGTTCAAAAGGTAACTATGGTATAAAATAGTTAAATCATGGCAACTCTCGGGATTGTTGCTAGATAACCATTATCAGTGATAATCCCTCAACCCCATAGTTTAACTATTACTTGTACATGTGACAAACAGACACATCATATTTATCTAATGATGTACGAATACAACTCACAAATAGTTTGTATATATATGTACATAGATATCCACTTACCCAGGACAAGGGTTGTTATGGTGAAGTAGAACACAAACACAGTGGGGAACTTGAGGCTAGAGACACACACATACACACACGGGGTGCAAGATTTAACACACAATACGCTAGATCCCGATCACAAAAATCACAGTCTTAATAATCTGCTATGTTTGCACATGTGTGCTGTTTGGTAATTTATTATTGATTGAAATGGAGATCCAAAAATATGCAGACCTTCAAAAAAATAATTACATATTCATGCTAAAAACAAACAAACAAACAAACAACATTTCACAATAATATCCTAGTCCAGCAATCCTTTTAATCTGACTCTCCTGCATTTAGATTCTTTATTTCTTCTTTTCATATTTAATTCTGAGGATGTTACTAGTGACATGCTCTCTTCACCTGGTGGTGAGAAATGATAGTAAAATAGTTCCCAGTGGGTCAGTGGGTAGGTCAATTGCAGCTACACAAACCATATTACTGCTGCACCTCAGTGCCCTGGGGGGATGCAAAAAAAAAGGAAAAGAAAAAAAAAGGAAAAAAAAAAGGGAGTTGATATTACACTTGGGCTGATGGAACATGTATTCACTTAAGCCCATTTGTGTCATGTGACTTACCAGAGCCAACTCTGTCCTTTCAAGGAAACAATTAGTCCTAAACAGGCTACAGGTTATTCAAGTTGTGACCACTAATACTCTATGCCCTCTGCTACCACACCTTACTAGTACAACCAGTTATCTATCTATACTGACCCTGTCCTCAGGTGAGCCTTCCATCCAAGGGTACAAATAATCGAGCAGTGGTTCATACGGATACACAAGGTTAAACCTTTGGACAAAGAAGAAAAAAAAGCACTATGATTAAAGGAAGCCTTTTGTGTAGTTACAACCAGTTGACTTAATGTTGATGGTATCGGATCAATAATTTACTGACATGTGCAGAAATGAAATATTGTACTACAAGGAGCCTTGCTTGCTTCCTCCATAAGTCAATGAGGCAGATGGAAAATTGCCAGAGTAGGGGGTTGAACTCAGGATCTCAGGCCCTGAGCCAAGGACACAACCACAACCACACACACACACACACACACACATACACATGCACACACACATACACACACTGGGACAGTCAGGAGGATCCCATGCTGCTCTATTTCCAATAGCTATGGGCAACCAGGACGTTCTCAGGACTGATTACTTGGGACCTGTCCCTTTTGGGATCCTGATCGAAGGGACAAATTAAATCATATCAAAACAAACAAACCAAAAACCCTCCATCCTCTCTCTCTCCCATCACATGACCCCAGCATGCCACTCACATTTGACGACGTCTGAAGATGGACACCACCAGCACGGCCACAGCACTGATCACGCCGATGATGGATGCCGCCCACACAAGCTTGTCAATGAGTAGGGAGAGAGGGAGCGGGTGCTGCGTGTAGCCCGGGCATTGGGGGGCACAGTAAGACGACACATTCCCTGCAACCAAGAAGAAATCTTCCCTGCAGGTCAAGTTCCGTATCACGGGTGGGTTTACCGAGTCCTCCTCAGCTGCAGGAGGAAAAACGAAACTTTCATCATTGTGAGTGGGCGTTAGAAGCAGATAAATAGTTTATCGCAAGATAATGTGCCAGACTGGCAGTGAACTAAATATGTGACAATGGAAATTCTAGTACAACGATGATGAAAATGACGATGATAATACTATAATAGCAATAATAATATAATATAATAAGACTAAATAATAATATAACATCAAATAGTTAATAATATTATTATTGTTATCATTTTTGTTATTATTATTGTTATTATTATTATTATATCAACAATAATGAAGTGAAAGAGACTGAGTGAACGGCTACAGGATGAATTATGAAACACACGTAGATAGTGCAGGAAAGAATACAGCGAGTGTTAGACCAATACCACACAGCTGTCACATTGGCTGGCTTCCGCGGTAATCAGCTGTGTGTGCTGTCTAAAGTAAACTCTTGACTCTGTGGTGACTTTATAAGTGTTCCCTCCAGTAAAACACACAGTCACTCACGTACTTACACACACACTCTGTCTCTCTCTGTTTATGCTGTGCTGTGTTTCCTCTTAGGATCAACCGTAAAAAACAGTTTTGAACGAAAAATGACTGACTCTTCAAAGTTGAATTTTGCTCCCTCTCTCTCCTAGGTTCCGGGCTAGTGACTGCTCATGAATATTCATGAGTTATTTAGAAAATATTTTTTTCTTGCTGACTAAATGAATTAACAATAAACAAACACACTGGCATTAATTACTTGGCCTTACTCTATACTAGAGAGCAGAAAACAGGCAGTCTAACGCTACAGAGATGGGGAGAAGCCGCTACAAAAGCTTCGAAGTTGGACATAAAATATATCGTACACGTACGATAATTAAAGAATCACTCCTAACTCTTCCCTCTTACATTTTCTTTTGTACTTTTATATATTCTGGAGGGTGGCTCGAAGAGAAGTCACTACTATGAAGTCTAGCTCCAGAGCAATAAAGACTAGATCGCTCCAACCGCATGACCACCACCACTAAAAACTACTGTAACTTTCCAACTATTGACTTCTGCGGAGAAAAGTTTACGAGTCGCCCCACCCCTATGTTTGCTTAATTAGAAATAGCTTGTGTGGCGCCGCTTGACCGTAAGCAGCAGCCATAGAAGTACGAATTCTCTTGTGGAACGGAGACCTTGACTTAATAGCCCGCGAAAGGTACTGTTTTCTGCTCTCTAGTATAGAGTAAGGCCAAGTAATTAATGCCAGTGTGTTTGTTTATTGTTAATTCATTTAGTCAGCAAGAAAAAATACTTTCTAAATAACTCATGAATATTCATGAGCAGTCACTAGCCTGGAAACTTAAGTCAGTAAAAGTTGAATTTCTCTCTCTCTCTCTCCTCCTACACAACTAATACTATAGAAGCCTGCTGTTTGACTTTGAGTTTTTATTTCCTCTTGTCTTCCTCTTCAAAGGATTTTTTAGACATGACAAGTCAAGCACAATCCTCTGGTACTAATTACATCACTCGATGGCACGTCTGTAGAATTAAATTCTAATTCTCACAACAGAAATATGTATGAGGAAATATAGCATTGGCATGGAAAAGGGGGGAGGGGCTCAGGAGCCCATCTCCCATCATATAGGTTTACAATGTAAAGAGGTATTCACATGCAGTGTGTGGGAAGATAGAGGCACTCCAAGGACATGTTTTCTATGGTAGTGCTCATGTGATAAATTACCTTTTTAGATTGGTGCCCCAATATTATAGGGGTGGGACAGGGCTATAGCCCTCGGAGCCACTCCCTTCCTAGACACGAAGCCTCAAAAATCATGCTCTGTAAGTCCCTCCCTCTCTCCTCACCAATGAAACACATTCTTACATCGCTGTGTACGGCAAACGTACTTATCAGAAAAAGAGTGGCTAATTTTCAGGTTTCACAGGTTCCTGCTCTGAGGTTCCTGTTTATTTTTTGTCTTTTGTGGTGCAGTATAGATGCAGTAAAGTTTGCATCATCTGTTGTGCAGGCAACAAGCAATACACATACCTATGCATCGAATGCCATGCCAATAATGAGTGGGTGTGGCACATCCATCTGTAAAGAAGTAAATCTTTATCTATACACATGTCAATAGCGCGTGCCAAATATCACCACAGGGAGTGCCACAAATAAACAATGGATACTTTTTGTGGAAACAAGACAATGGGCGGGAGAGCAATGAATATCATTAACACTCAACTGGGAAATTTTTTTTAATAGCGCTAACTTCTGTTGAAGTCCAATAGAGTCAGAATCCACTCAAGTTTATTGAAGGAAACATGATATATGTAATTAATGCACACCAAGCATAGCTGTACTTATGAACTTCTACCCACCCTCATTAAGCATAGCACATCTGCACGTTACGTAACACCACCGTATAATGAAATGAAAAGGAAACTTACAACAAACAAACACAGTGCATCCGACTTTAATGCTTCTATTGGCTATGCAGTATGCAGCTATGTCTACTATTCCAGCTGTCTGTGCTGGGAACAGAACTAGCAGGAACCACTGTAGTGCATTGACCATGGCCACTTGAACAATATGACCATATGACTTCATTAACACTAACCAATGACTGACTGACTGACACATGGACTGACTGACTGACTGACAGACACATGGACTGACCGACAGACTGACTGACAGACTGACAGACACATGGACTGACAGACAGACAGACTGACAGACTGACACATGGATGGACTGACTGACTGACTGACAGACAGACTGACAGACTGACACATAGATGGACTGACTGACTGACAGACAGACTCACTGACACATAGATGGACTGACAGACTGACAGACACATGGACTGACCGACAGACTGACTGACAGACTGACACATGGATGGACTGACTGACTGACTGACAGACTCACTGACTGACTGACACATAGATGGACTGACAGACTCACTGACAGACTGACACATGGATGGACTGACTGACTGACTGACAGACTCACTGACTGACTGACACATAGATGGACTGACTGACTGACTGACTGACTGACACATAGATGGACTGACTGACTGACTGACTGACCAACACATGGATGGACTTACTGACTCACTGACTGACAGACTCATTCACTGACTGACTTACCTGTGGCATTGCCTGATAAGGCCACCTCTCCACAGCCTGAGGCCATACCACTGCAGTTGTCAGTACTGACAGGAACAGACTGTGGCTCATCAAGATCTGGCTGCATAAATAAACAAATAAACAATGAATGAATGAATGAATGAATGAATGAATGAATGAATAATTTGCAACCAAACCAACCACAACATCAACCAAAAGGTTGTCATGCACACACCATAACAAGGTCTCCTAGATGTACACGACTTCTAGATCTCGCTCTAGCAACCAGAGGGTCACTCATTGTGTGGTTCAGTCAGTACTACTTCCTGTAGGTTTACAGCGGATGGTTTACAACTGAGTCGAGTGAATAAGTCCACTATGAGCATATATGCAGTAATGCAAGTTATATACCCTATGTCAAACTTTCACAATGCCTCAGGGAGTATATATAGAAGTGATCATAAGCAGGGAGGTTGTAGTACAGTTAGTGTGCTCACAAAAAAATAAAAAATAAGACGCTTAAAAAAAAGTGAAGAATTAGCTAACAGATCATTTACAAATTCTAGAATACACAATACTACCCCTGCTTCGTAAACACACCCACCCACTCACACACAAAAAAGCAAATTCTCTTGCTGCCACTAGGCAGTCGCGTGCACTAAGCAGGCACTGTGAGCCGTGCAAACACCACACAAACACACACACAGTCAAATAAGAACAATATTGACCAAGTTAATTCAATGTCTCTCCAATAAATAAACAATAATAATGACAGCTCTCTACCTGCTAACTTCCACGACAACATTACAGCATGTCTCTTTCAACCATGGCTTCCAATGGGAAGTTAAAATAATCACACTACGTTGGAGTAATATTTACACTAAGGATGTGAAGTACTTAAATTATAATAGCAAATTTTCTCGTTTTAACAGCCTAAGTTGAAACATTGGGTTAAGTTGTAATTAAAAAAAATTTGGCTGTTAGAACGAGAAAATTTGCTATTATTATAATTATTATAATTATTTCAGCCGATAATGACCGAATTACTCAAATTATATTTTCATTATGAGGCAAAAATATAGAACAGTGTGTCCAAACTCATGCTTCTGATTGTCGTGTTCATGTGGAGAAGCAAAAGGAGAAGAGTCTTCTTCATACGACGTTTAAGATTTAAAATATCTTCATAGACTTGAGATTTAAAAAAAAAATTATGGCCTAAGATAAAATATACTGAAAGGCTTAAGATTGTAATATCTTCTTAGGATTGCTGTACATGAAATCATGGATATCTTTCTCCATTATGAAACATTGTGATTTAACTTTCTTTTCCTTTCATTTCTTTTTCTCCATTTATATGTCGCTGTCATTAATTTGAAATACATGCATAATTAATTTCTCTGCAAATTGAGACTTTTAATGGACGCTTGGCATGCAACCTTATCATGCCCTGACTGATACACTCAGATCATGTCGCCGAGAATGCTAGCGATGGACTGATAGCTAGCTGATGAAATTCTTGAGTTAAGCAGCAGTGGTTGCTGCCATGTTGCAGACTGCACGGTTGGGTTAATTACTTCTTTCACGCTTACACTGGAATTAGATCATTTTGGGTTGTTGGAATGACAGAGACAAGTCCTCAACACTGTAACTCTCACTGCTCAGGTCACATGCAAGGCTTCATACAGGATTTTTTTTTCTGGGAGGGAGGGGTAATGCTAATATGCTAATATGAGCTGCTTTGTTCACTGTTACACTTCAGAGGTATACAGGGATTTTTTCAGAAATATTTACTTTTGAACATAATCCTCATCCTTCCAGTTGGAACAACTTCAGTTGAAAGATCTTCCAGCTACATATGAAGCTCTTTAAGACCCGTATACGCAACATATCACTGACTAAAACCTTCGTCGGCTCATAAGAATTGCCATTGAGGCCCTGAGCTTTTGGCTGTAAACTGTGATGAAGTTCCTCAACAAAAAAAATAGAAGCCATACCAGTGTAGTGTGAGAGAGAGCGAGAGAGCATTCAGACGAAAGCAAGACATTGATAGACACAGATGTGTCACCACTTGTCAGAAACACTCTGTCACTTGTGGCAGAGAAGCATCATCCGATGGGTGGCTTCCTTTCAAGGTCAAGGTGTGTGTGTGTGTGTGTGTGTTTGTGTGTGTGTGTAGGCCTCATTGGAAATAGTACCTCACATTAACTAACTGGGCTTTGCCTGTGAGGATGCCCACTCTCTTCTTTGCCGCACTAGCAGTTGGGGCTACCTATCATGTGTGTTTGCTTTTTGTTGTTATTTGTCAATAGGTTGTGGGAAATAAGAGATGGCATACATAGCTACTGGGCTAGTAGTCTAAAAAAAGTATTTATTGTCAGTAAAGAATAACAGCCGTAGTGATAAGCGTAGTTAAAGCCTCAGGGTCAATTCCCAGTTCCCTGGATCTAGGTGACCCTGAGACTTTCTATAAAAGGTATTCATAAGCTTTGAATTGTTGAGTGACACCACATGGCGGGCAAATAATCAGTTCCCCCAGTACTCAAAGTTAGATGTTGATGTGTTCTAATGTCCTATTCAGTGAAACAAACGAGTCAATTCTTTCTGGAGAATTTTGATACTAGATTATTAACATCCTCCGAAGTAAATAAGAAAAAAATAAATAGCAAGTTAGAGTCATAATTGAGATTTTAATGACTTGAATTTCCAATTCTATTTTTTAAATTCTTTCAATTTGGCGTAACTGATGCTAAATTCCCTGCATTAGTTATCTCTTCTCACTGAACACTTTCCTACATTTAGCTTCTTTTTTTTCTTTTCTTATTTACTTTGGAGGATGTTAGCTTAAATTAATAAAAGAAATTGCTGGCTTAAAAAGCTTGCTAAATTAAACCGTCATAATTTGCAGTTGATTTTGTTATGCTACATAAACTCTAAGCACTTGCTCATATCACTATAGTGCTGCTCTGCCTGAAGATGGTGCTTTGTTAGCTCTCTTCTGATTTATAAATGACATCACTGAGTTTTTCCCACAAGATTATATATTTTTTGAATACGAACTTTACTTCAATAAATATCACTCGTTAACTTTGACATTATTAGCACACACACAATTATGTTTCTACTAGGCACACACACACACACACACATCAGTAGTCCAGAGACTTTATTCAGTTTATCAAGGAAGCACTATAACAGGAAATACACACTCCTTTAGAGACATTCTTACAGCAACTGGGCGGCCACACTGCACTAATTAGCGCCTACTTAATTTGCTGCAACAAGTATATACAAACACCAAATTTTCCCATTTACTCTGCAAGAGGCATAAAGTTAGCACAATAGTTTCTCACCCGCCCTCCCCCTCCCCCTCCCACTTCCCCGAACCCCTTTCTCCATCTCCATGATAACCAGCTAAAAGCAAGACTCTTGGAATTGTTCCTAATGCAACTACATAGTATTGCTAAAACAAGCCTCACGTGATATCTTACCACTGGAAGGTAGAAGAAGATCACAGGCAATGCCAGAGACACCCACACCACCAGCATCACGAGAGCCAGGGCAGATATCTCGACATACCTCCACTTCTGCGCAGAACACGCACAGAAGGAGCGCGAGTCTTTAGAAGATGCTTCCATTTCTTCAATTTTAGTTGAGCTTACTTTAGTGGATTCTTCAGCCATATTGGCCAGAATGTACAAGTAGTCACTCGCCCTCCACGCGCAACTCCGCTGCAAAAAAGTAGAGTGTCCAGCAGCAGCGGTTTTCCGTTGTCTTGCGAATATATAACACTCGTTTCCTAGCCACACCTCTAATTAAAGTACGCGCCCAACCCCCATCAATGATGGTAAAAGGTCATGAGAATCAGAAGCTTAACGACCCATACCAGTTAGCATAACTGATTATTAATATAATAATAATAATAATACCAGCTGGAAATTATTAAACTAAATATCTATAGTAGTATGAAAACTTAGACTAAATATGAAAATTTTTATTGCAGAATATCTGATTGCTCAATGAATGTTCACCAAACTAAGGCCATTTCAGTGAATTAGAAAATGATGCATTAACTAAGAAAATCAACTCTTCTGGAATTTCTTGAGAAACATTCTGACATTTGATTTTAAGGTTCTGAGGTCAATCACAAACAGGAGGTTCACAGCTGGAATGAGGAGAGCGAGAGAGTAGGAAATGGTGAAGAAGATAAGTCCAAAAGGGTTCTCAAACCCACTCCTGCTACACGGATAGTCTGGGTTGACTCCATTTTGTTCACACTTAAAGTAAAGCTCA
>WLWD01006289.1_pt1 | contig 15272 bp, 13 predicted proteins | sample 6712731 | NCBI WGS metagenome assembly WLWD01 (sample SAMN12718690, study PRJNA576275) | sponge metagenome | isolation source: marine sponge | host: Mycale hentscheli | place: New Zealand: South Island, Marlborough, Capsize Point | collected 2014-11-01
TTGGCGGGCTTTTCACTAACAGCGGGGGGGGGGGGAAACTGTAGCTAACTAATTCACTTACTATTCTACATAATCCATGTACTCACGTAATTCTCGCCATCATAGTTTCTCGTGGAGGCCTACATTAAGCCTATTTGACTTCTTTCAATCCGCCTGCAACTGGTTTAGTCCTTAGTGTCCCGGAGACACGCGGTAATAGTATACGAATGCAAGGCACGCCCCCTGGCCTTAGCAACTCCTTTAAGCAGCGTTTATTCGAAATCAGCAATAATAAGTTTAGCAAAAATTCTGAAGTGTTGTAGGGCGAAGGCGGCTTGTGCTACAGCTTCCAAATTAGGAGGACGGCATCCCAAGGCCCCGTGCAACTTACTTGTAGAAAAAAATAGAAAACTTTAGATGCCGCATTTAGGCCGATTTTCCAAAAACCAGTCACATAAATACTCTGTCTATTTTTCCTTCTATGCACACACTCACACACGCACGCATTAGCATCATCTATATCACCTTTTGTTGTAATCTCGAGGAGTTTCCAAGTATTAAATGCATAATTACAGTCGTTTAGAATTTTTACAAGTGGACCATATAAACTTGAAATGTAATTATTTTCTTGTGCAGTGCCACTAATGCCCCTCCATTTGCTGTCGTCTCCGGTGAGCTTACTCGCAACTCACTGCGTGTGTTCATGGACGAAGCTCTGCCCGCGTGCAGAGGGGGGAGTGGCAAGTACGAGTGCATCCTTTTTGATGACAGAGGAAACATGCTGTACCGGAATGATTTTGATAGACTCCCGAGTGACGCCCAGTTCCTGGGCCGAGACCCGAGTGTGGTGAGGGCTCTGCTGGACCTATCCGGTACGTGGCTAGAGAAGTTGCAATGTCAGGATCTCTTCAACATCAACATTGACACCAACAGATTCTACAGGGTAAGTCGAGTGGGGTTGAGGGGGTTGGAGGAGGGGCAGGTAGGAGCAGAGAGCATGGTAGAGGTGAGCTGCACTGGATGGAACAGAATGGGACAGACAGTTGTTCAAGTACAGTAGCAAAAAAAAATTGCCATGTTTTTTTTCCCCATTTTTTCCCCCTAGTATTTTAAGAGTTGTAGCATGTCAATTGGTTATAAGGTTCATGTATTCACCATATCTTGTTTGTTTGTTGTTGTTGTTTTTGTTGTTGTGTGTGTGTGTGTGTGTTTTTTGTTGTTGTTAATTGTTTGTTTATTTTTTGTTAAGGTCAACATTGGAGCAGACGAGGTCATCTCAAGCTCTCCTGAGCGCTGTGCAAGCTATTTGGTAAGGCGTCGTCACGAATATTGTTACTAATATAATAATGTAGTAATAATAATAATAATGTATTGTGTTTGATCTGCCATAAACACACAGATCCAGAGAGTGCCAGGCATGAACATCTTCCTGGCTGTGTACAACAGAGACAACAGTTGCTCCAAATCTTTCTGCTTGTGTAGTGTGGTGAGTGGCCAGTACAGAGATGCACAGTGGGAGGGAGGACTTGTTGACTCGAATGATTTAATTTAGTTTTTTTAAATGGAGGGGCTGTATGTCATCTATGTATCTGTCTGTCACATGATCAATGAGTCACATGATCAATGAGTCACGTGATAATGAGTCACGTGATGAATCCAACAAAAAGAATATTTGACAAGCTTGCCTTCTGCTATAATTTACCCACATACTTGCACCTGGCCTGGGGCTCTCGTTACCCTTTGGATACAAGTCACCCTTCCATTTAAGTAATATTGTTCACGGGAAGTCAAGACAATGTCAATAATGCCTTCAAATGCTTTACGTCTGTAGATTTATCTTTAGTCAGCATTAGTTTCATGTATTTGATTAAGGCTGTTGGGTTTTGTTTTTCTATCTACTGAAAACAGTTTGAATACAAGCTTTTATAAGAACAGCACTAATAGCCTTGTGTGCCTTTTGGGAGTTTGAATGTAATAAATTGAAGATTGAAATGGTGCTTGTAGAAGGATTATGTTTTTATCTTGTACTCATCAAGGTATTAGCTATATCTTTCTGAAACTCTGGAAATATTTCATCTTTTGGGCATATTGTAGAAGTGTTGTCCGGCGTAGGGTGAACCACTTGTGGTTAATACCATACAATCAAGGTTCTATCTAGAACCTTTTTTTAGGGGGTGGGGGGGGGGTGGGGGGGGTTTGAGAAAGTCTCAGTTACAAGGGAAAAAGTAATTAAGATTTAATTAGCAGGGGAAAGCTAAGAAGTTTTGGGAAGGGGTGAGAAGCTGGGAAGTGTGGAGAAGAAGCTTCTTTTCTCCCCTGACAACGATATAAGTCATGATGACATCAAAAGTACATATTTCCGAAGAGTTTGGATTTAGTATGTAGACTTTAATTGTACGTCCATTATAGACATGTGCGGAAGCCATCTTTATTCTTATCCACTAGAAAGAGATAACAGGGGAGTATAATGCTTTTGGTAGGTATGTATGTATGTATACTATGCAGTCCGTCTGGATTTGTTTATTGATCTATTTAAAGAAGCTTATTTCAAAATTTTCTGTCATCTTATTTCTTTGTAATTAGGGCTCGTGCTTGAGCTGTAATACATTTTCTGCTGACTCATGCGAGTGTCCCTGCAGTTGTCCTGGCAACTGTGACGCCCTGGAAGAGTAAGTATTTGGTTGGTTGATGTGTTTCGTAGCTTGAGATTGTTGTTGTACTTTGTTATGAAAACAGCTAGTATATATCGAGATATCACCAAAGTGCTTGTTTGACCTTCACTTTCAATTTTAACAAATGTTTGTAGTAGGTATACTGAATGTTGTTGTTAGAAGATAATGAACTACCAGGACACTTGTAATAGAAGCTTCCCACAGGCATAAGTTAGTCAACCATCAAAAGTCACTCATGCAGTGCACACTTTGTCTACAGCGTAAAAGAATGGTAGCTCCTAAGTAATGTAAAACCACTTTCATTTTAATTCCAGAAAGTGCTGTATACGACAGTTAAGTTCTCAGGTGGAAATACAGAATGATCAGTCAGAATTTATGAAACAATCGTTAACTTCTAAAATGGTGGATTATATACCACTAGTATGAGTTCCACTTTCCAACACTGAATATTACTTGGAAATAATCACACTCTAAATAATGCTCTATTCCCCCCACTAGACTGCATCAAGTATTTTTTACTTCAAATCTTTGCTAAAACTATCCAATACACAACTCTTTACCTACAGTAGGGGTCAAAAAAAAGTCCCATAGCGACCAGGCTTTTTAGCACTAACAGAAAAATAGTCTCTAGGGTAAGGAGACTTTTTACTTTTTATCAACCAAGGCCGACTACACAAGTCACCAGCCACATTGTAGCAATGTCTGTAAGTAACAGTTTACTTTATGACTGTGTGTGTGTGTGTTTTAAGTGAGCCATATCAGTATAGTGTAGTGAGACAGAGATCACACACTACACACAGATGTGTCACCACTCTTCAAAGTCAATGTGTGTGTGTGTGTGTTTTATAGGAGCGTGCCACTGTGTCCACTCAACGTTCTTGAAAATCCTAACTTTTCCGCCAGGATGGATTTCACCCCTTCTAACCAGGACTCGTTGTGCTTTAACCAGGAATGTCGGTGCCGGACCAACTTCAGGTACGTGTGGGAGGCAGGGCTCAATAGATTGTTTGCATTATCCGTGGATGGTTGGGCTCAAATGATGAACGCATAATAAAGGATGTTTGGGACCAGGTGGGAGGAGCTCAAGGACTAGGCAGTTGGTGTATTTCATATGCATGTGGCACTTTAACGCTTAATTGTACCATTTTACAATTTCAGTATTTTTTAGATTTACGATTTCAGTATTTTTATCGTGAATAAATTTATATCTTTGTGGATAGTTAAACCGTTCAATGCCAAACAATTTGTCCTGTATTATCTCTGAAACCAGAATTCTAATCCCAATTATGCTCTTCAGCAGCTTTAATTTAATGACCTTTATGGTAGTACACACGAACAATCCCCCACAAAGTGACCACACACACACACACACACACACACACACACACACACACACACACACACACACACACACACAAATGCAAATTACCCTACTCTAGGCGGTCACGCCACCTGGCTCGCCAGATGCCTGTGCACTAAGCAAGCACTGTGAGCCTGCAAGCAAAGCTCCTTGAGCAGGGCTAGGAACTCGCAGGAGAACAGGCCTTTCCTCACAGCAAGTGGTGTGGGCACCCAAGTTCCACCTGGACCATTGTTGTTTCATGAGAAAAGGCCTTGAATTTGCACCCCAGCAAATGCCAGGTACCCAATCACAGCTGGGTGGAGGACTGGTGGGGCTAGTGGGGTTAGTGGGAGGCAGATAGAAAAACTAGATGGAAAAATTGCCAGAGTGGGACTTGAACTCTAGAACCTCAGGCCCCTGAGCCAAGGACACAACCACTACAATACACACACACACACACACACACACACACACACACACACACACACATGTTGATTGCTAGTGACCTTGTGAGGCATCTTCTTTGTTATGGTTACTATGTACTGCTTCACACTAGAAGTTAATTTCATAACATAAGCTTCAATGTACAGTAGAATGTCAGTTATCTGAACACGTTGGGACCGAAAGGTGTTCGGATAACTGAACACCATATTATGAAAATTCTAATGAGGGGCGTGGTCAAACCATTATTCATGTATGCTAGTGCTACTATTAGATTTTGGTTAACTGAATTGTTCAGATAACTGACTTCTTCTCACTGACCAGCTCCAAGAAACATTACAGGTTCTGTAGCAGCAGGCTCGGTAAGGCAGGAAGGATAGAAACAGCCAGTATTAGTGTGTGGACCATAAAGGAGATCTTTCTTCGACTGAAGTCTGCAAGTCTTACTAGCTACATACTTGAGATTGTGGTTCTCACTTGGTCAACTTTAAGTGGTGTGGTTAGATTATGTAATACTAGTACTGTACATGTAATGTAATAGAATGAATCCAGACAAACTACATAGACACCACACTAGAATACTGCATGGTTAGATGTTGTTAAAACCAGTAAACTAGACACCACACTAGAATACTGCATGGTTAGATGTTGTTAAAACCAGTAAACTAGACACCACACTAGAATACTGCATGGTTAGATGTTGTTAAAACACGACTAACCAGTTGAGTAATTATTATAAACTTGATTAGCCTGTTTTGTAAACAAGAAAACTGATTATAAAACCATAAATTGTTCAAACCTCCGAAATAAATTATTGTATATAAAATGAAATTACACAACATTTTGATGTTTGTGTGAATTAAATAAAAAGGAAAATGATTTGCTCGTATTTTAAAGAGCTAACTGAGGGAAGTGGACAGAATATACATAATGTGTGACGCAACTTAGCCAGTCCCAGTGGTATACTGAAATTGAAACCCTACCTATCTCAACCCAATACCCTCCCATGACAGACTATTTTCAACTTGCTTGTTGCATTTTCTCTGGCTGGTTTGCTGAATACACCAGTTCAGCTTCTTGTGGAGCTCCATGAATATCAAACTCTTCGTAGATATAGCCAGTGCTTTCATCAAGCAGCACATCATCAGTGAACATCCATTTTAACTGGTGGTCAAGTTATTGTTCAGATTCCCACTAATTATCTTGAAATTACATTTCTATGAATACAGTGTCCGTTTGTTGGGGTTCATAGAATTTGGCAGAGGAGACCTTTCTTCTTTCTTTTTTTTTGTCTTTTTCCGTGGGGCTAAGCAACCACATATATAAGAATGGATGGATGATGATGTGAAAAGCTGAAGGAATAGGCAATTGATAGAGCTTTAAGTATGGAGAGTGTCTGGAACAGATGGGAGGACAAGGAGTGGGTAATGGAGGGTAGATATGTAGACAGTGAGTTGTAAGAGAATACAGTTAGTAGGAGAAAAGTACATAAGAAAGAAATTATAAGTGAACATAATAATCTTAGATTTTCGAACTTAGTGTAGTATTGATGAAGTTAATTTTATCAAGGCATTTCGGATTCTTGAAGCCTTAGTCAGCTGTGAGATGGTACAAAAGTTTTTAAAAAAAATAAGATTATTATGTTCACTTATAAGTATTAACGTAGTAGTTAAAAATGAATTTGTAAAGTATTAAGAAAGAAATTAATAAACCAAGATTTTTTCATTGTACCTCATTTCCCTTCATATATACGCATTATTGCAGTATAATAAAGTTAGCATTTTTTTTTTTTTTTTTTTTCACGCACATGCTCACAGCTCCTGCGACGGTGTCCGTGACTGCCACTGGTGCGAGAGTCAACAGAAGTGTGTGCAGAATACAGAGTGTTGTGACGCTGCTCCCGGCTTCTCATGCTGTGACTCTGAGACAAGGATTCGAAGTCTCTGTGAACAGTACAAAGGACAGTGTTTCAACAGTAAGTGGATATTTAAGACGGGAAGGGGAAAAAAAAACATTTGTGGTCCAGTGTACTAACTATGGCATGTCTCAGCTTTATTCTTGTGCAGTGTTGGAATAATTCAATATTCATATCTTTAAATCGTAGAGCCTACAGGCGTACTTCCCTCGTCATGTGAGTCTGGAGGGTCCCCCGACCAATCCACTGGACCCACGCAGCCGCCCCGTACCAGTCGTAGCACTGCCGTCATCGCTGGCGTGGTGGGAGGCATACTTGGTCTCCTCCTCCTTGCATTCATTGGAGCCCTTCTCTTGTACTACCAGTTATTCCGCAAGACGGATCCACAAGAGGAATCCAGCCGAGAAAGTGCGTTTGATTTTTCTAACAAGACCGCGCTGAGCGGAAGCAGCGTTGGAAACTCGGAAATCAAAGCGAAAGCTAAGAGGGAGAAAGAAAAGGAAGCTCAAGAGGAGAAAGGGTTTACCCCAGAGAAAGAGCAAGATGAGGCAACCTTCTAGTGCAAATTAGTCCATGTTGAATTCGTGTGTCATTCTTTTGTAACACATGAAATATTTCATCCTGCATACATACTATAGTATCTGTAGAGGTGGTTAGATCTCTCTCTCTCTCTCTCCTTTTTTTTTTTTTTTTCCTTTTTGAATTATTTGTTTAAATAAGCTCATCTCTTCTTTACCTCATCAGGTTTAAATAGATGTTTCATACTCACCATTTCTTAATTAATGTATTTTCATCAACCGTTACTGTAAACTACATGTAATTAATGTAATTTTACATATATTTTTTTTTTCTTATTTTAAAATAGATCAATAAAACTTTATAATGGTGGCTAGTCATAATAAGAATGTATATAGGCTTCATTGTAGAGGGAGCTCTCAATATGGAGGCAAGCATCTTCTACTTTTAACATGTGCCCTTGACAATGCTTGTGTAAATAATCCAGTTGATGTAGTGCGCTCTGTAATAATTTTACTTGCTGACAGAGCCATGGGAAATGAAACATCTAATTTCAACATACAGATCTAGTTAAATTGCTTTCTGGTTGATTGTTGTCTTGCCACAACCTTAATCAACGTTCCAAACTCACGTCACACACATAGCTGTAATTATCATTTTAGTTCCTCGGTTTTTTTTCTTTTAGCTATCTAGGCTGCTCTTGTATTTAGAGTGTGTCTGTCATCCAGCCTTCTTATCACATGTACATCCTTTCTTCTTTTTTTTTTTTTTCTTCATTCTTTGTTTTATTAATGGTTGTAAAATTATAATAGTAGTGGTATGCTGTGGTTTTTTTGATGCTACATGCAATTTGAAATAGCGAAGTACATAGTGTTTCCAGGAATGATGGAAGTTGGGGGCACTGTACGTCTCCCCCCCCCCCAGTATTGAAGCACCTTCAATTGCTTCCGACTTCTCTTTGTGTTGTATATTATTGTTGAGATAATATAGAATAAAATCATTGATTTTGTTGTGCATGTATTGCCTTTATAGTTGTCAGTTTCAACATCAATGTGTACGCACACACATATTTACAATGCAGATTAATACCCAGGATATACAGATCACAAACTTTATACGTATAGCATTTATACCTTTCCACACTGGAACACAAGTTATTATAATTCATTGGTGAACAAAACCTGAGAGTGCAGGTTTGGCAATGGGGCAGTGTGCTTACTGTGGAGTCAACACAGGGATCAATTATTTCTTGCAGCTAATCCTAGACAAAAGGTCACCAGGTTTAGTTAAGACCATAGTACAAACAAGTGTGAAGTCACCGGAAAGACTAAAGGACTAACAAGTCTAGTTAGCATGAACATAGTCATCACAACCAGACACTGCTATGCTCAATGCTGTATAGCTACCAACTGGAAATCCAGAAATAATTTCAGGAATTGTGACTGTCAGACTAACTGAAGAAACATGGAGCCCAACTCCTTTTTTTTAAAAATTCTATACTTATCTGTACTTATGGTGTTAAAAATGTTGTTTTGGTTTAGAGATTCCAGCTTTTCTTAGTTGTATTTATTAATACTAAAAAAAATATCTTTAATACTTAGCTAGTATTAGTTTTTTCCGAAATTCTCCCCTGACTAGGCATAGATAAATATTGCTTTTTTTTCTGCCTAAAATTCTTTCTCCAATGCTCCCAAACTTGCCCTATAATTCTTTCAAAATGTGCCTATATTTCTCATTTATTGCTTGGCCAAAATTCATGTGATACATTGTGAATTACAAAAAAGAAAGTTTTTAGCGACTGTTATATTGTAGCATAACTGAAGCTGAAACATAGTCTTCCAGTGCTCTTTCCTGAGCACTGGAAGACTGATCCAGCTGCTGCTTGTATAATTACATCATGCATTAATAGATTTTCACACATTCCACATTAAGTAATCTGCTAATTCTAAAAAAAAGTTGCCTATATTTCTAGCATATTTCTCATTGCTTCCATGTGCCTATATTTCCCAAAAAAATTCCAGCAATATTTATCTATGCCTACCCCTGACGATTTAGTTAGTTTTTAGTATTTCTTCAAAATCATGTAGACGATTTAGTTAGTTATACTATCAATCAACTTAGTATTGGTTAATTTACATTGTCTCTCAATTCTTCAATAATGAGACTCCTTAAAGGAAGTAGTACAGGTAGTTTTTCCAAATAACTTCAAAAATATGAAATATTAATAAAGTATATAATTTTATATAGTTTAGAGAATAATTACTTGATGGCTGGATTATTTACAATAAAAATTGCTTAGTTTTAGTTTTTATCATCCACTCTACTGGTAGTTTTAGTTATTATCAAATTTACTGTCTTCTAAATATTTAGTTTTAGTTTTGTCATGTTCTCTACCCAAAACATATATTTATCAATACATTAAAACAACTCGAAGCGCTATGCACTTTGTTTTGAAATTTAATGGCTCAATAAGCCACATTCCAGTGTTGCTAATGTGGGCACCCTTATTGACCACACAGAATCCATTAGGTAGGTAGCCCTGTCATTGCCATGTAAAACATATTTATTTACATACCAAAGACATTAAAACAACTCGAAGCGCTATGCACTTTGTTTTGAAAGTTAATGGCTCAATAAGCTACATTCCAGTGTTTGTTAATGCGGGAACCTTTAGTGACCACAGAATCCATCAGGTAGGTAGCCCTGTCAGTGCCATGTAAAAACCACATATTCATTAATATAATTTTTTTTAATTAAAAACAACTCAAGCATTATGCACATACTGTAATAATTCTGCCAAAGGAAACTTTTCTTTTAACAAACCTTCTCCGTCATTGGGGATTCCATTTTTTACAAAGTAGTGGGCAGCAGTCTTTGTTCTCCATTTCACTTTGCCCACCTCCAGCCATTGTTTGTTGGTACTCCAACTTGGAAATAAGCACAATGTGTCATCTAAGTGCACATTGTAGCATTCTTTACGGTCCTTCTCCGTGAGCAAATTCAGAGGTCTATAAGAAATGTTGTGCAACCAGAGGTGTGGTCTGTAGTCTTTGTGATAGCTTTCCAGCCAGTCGGCCATAAAGGTGGCATTAGGAATACAGGAGTAGAAACCACCATTTATAAACTCATGTTCTTCTGCTAGAACGCATTCAGACAGACTTTGTTCATGTTTAAGTCTTGTACCATTGATTATGATAACATCAAAGTCCAGTGCAGTCCCTCCATATTTGTAGACGCTAGACAGCTTTACGTAGTCAGCTACATGCTGAACCCAAACCACATATTTTCCCCCAATGGTGTCTATCTTATCAATTCTATTTACCTCTATCTCCACATTCTTCATCTCCTGAATCTTGTCCCAGTAAGTCCCTGTAAACCCAGTGTATGTGTGGAACATTATCTTTTTCGGCTGCATGAATTTATACACTGACAGAACTGAAGTATACTCCCTGAAGCTAAAGTCCTGCATACCACTCCCTAGTTTGACATAGTGAACCAGAGAGGGGTGGTTGTAGTGTTTGCCAGAATCTACAGCCTTGTAAGCATGAAGTGTCTTGGCCTTGCAGCCAGGGTTTGACATCGGGGATTGTGGCATTGGACTAGCAGGAGCATCTTGCTTTTGGGAGAAAGACTCCAGTGTGACACTTAATTCCACAGGTCTTGATGTGTTTTTCCTTAGCTGCATTGTTGTACTAGCCAGAGGGATTTCAGCTACAGATGATGATATTGAATAAGAAGAAAAAGTCCATATCAGAAAAAGGCATAAAGGTACACCGGACAGGGACAAAACCATCACCGCTTTCCCGTGTCTCCCCATATTGCAGGGTCCTTCCACTAGCATGCGATTATATCTAATATTATGTTCTAGACCGGAAGCGTACTTTCTTCAGTAAACTCCCTATAGTATAGTAGTCTCGCGCAAGATCAGTCCATTCCCTCCGCCCGCGCTGACCGAACGTGTACTAATTGGCGAGCGAGACAATTGAGAATAGGGGATATTTCTCCCATGTAATGGTGACTTCCTCAGTATTAATTCAGCGAGCGAGCGAAGCTAGCGAAGCTGACTATCAGTCGTGTTCAATTGAGATTTCAGATAATTGGCGAGCGAGCGTAGCGAGCGAGACAGTATTAGGGGTGGATAATGCAAAATCGGGTATATGTTATTATGTATTATGTATGTGGGATGGTACGTATGACATTGAAACCCCTTTTCCTCGTACGTAATTTAAAAACTCGATTTTATTTTAATAGCTTGAGTGTTAGTTGTTAAAATCAAATTTAACAATAGTGTAGTTTAAGGCTCGCTCGCCATTTGTGCTCAAGCACACCACTAGTGTATTATGTATGCTTTTAGACATTAGTAGCTAGGCTACAAGAGCATGCCAAGTGTATATCTTTTAACAGAAGATAATATAATTCTTTAACCATAAAATCTCGGCTTGGTGAGCCTTCAAGTGGTACAGAAATGAGTAGATTGACCTGCAACACAAACATATATATGGTGGAGGTGTAGGTGACAATTGGTGGAGGTGTAGGTGACAATTGGTGAATGTGGAGCCTGCTCGAGCAAGCAAGAGCCTGCTCGAGCCGGAACAGACAAAGACAAATTAGACTAGAAATTAAAAAGAATACTGATACATGGTGAAGTGCACAGTAACAGGTCCTTCTGGCGCCTGACGAAGCTGAGGAAGGCGCCAGAAGGAACCCAGGTTGAGGACCTGGGTACCTGTGACAGTGCTTACAAAACAGAAAAAACAGACACAGATACGGTTCATTGTTCCCTAGGTGGACGATCTCTAGGCGGACGATCCCTGAGTGAGTATCCATGTGTGGCCTCAAATGTCGGTGTCTTTGCTCGGACGAGTAGGTCTCCGGATGTGGGCGGACGTCTCCTTGATACTAAGGGTACAAACGGTAGTTCGTCGTCTCTCATGGCTTCATATAGTGCTCCATTGGTGATTGAAGGGTGTTGTCGAACTGAGAGCACAGTGGTCCCGGGGGGGAGGAGGGGCTGGCCAGTAGATGGTCTGAGTCTCTGTTCCCTATCCTCGAACTTTACTTCAGCTAAGACTTCCTTCAGCATCTTCATCGGGTAGTTTCTGTTCGAGAACCAAGCAAGTAGCTGGCTGATGGCCTGGGCATAGATCTCAGGGGAGGACGATCTTCTCAAAGTTCTGATCACCTCAGCCTTTACCACGCCTCTCATGTTATTCCGAGGGTGAGCCGAAGAGAAGTGCAGGTAAGTATGTGGGTCGATGGCTTTGGAGTAGGGTCTGATGTCTAGGACTCCCTCGCTGTGGTATCTCACTCCTTTGAAGACCGTGATGTCCAGGAAGTTGATCTTATGAGTTGAGTAGTCCATGGTGAACTCGATGGTGGACATTTGAGAGTTCATGTGTTGAAGTAGGAAGTTTAGTTCTTCTTGGGGGCCAGGGAACAGAGTAAAGATATCATCGATGTAGCGCAGCCACAGCAGAGGCGAAGTGCCTTGCCATCTGGCGAGTGCATCCGTTTCCAGTTTGCCCATAAACAGATTTGCCCAGGTTGGCGCTACAGGGGTTCCCATGGCGATGCCTTTGATTTGCTTGAAGGTCCTGCCAGCAAACTGGAAGGTATTGCCAGACAGAATGATCTTGAGCATCTCCTTCAACATGGTCTTCTTGGGGTAATCTTCCAATACTGGTGGATCCGTTGGAATGGCTTGTTGGAGGGCCATGGCGATTCCTGCTCCGTGGGGAATGGAGGGATAAAGTGCCTTCACGTCCAGGGTGGCCAGGATTAGTGACTTTCTGGCATCTGGAGGGACTTTCAGATGTTCTATGATTCTGATGACTTCGCCCGACGAGGTGACTAGAGACTGGACAGAGCCCAAGAACTCTTTCAGGAGGTTGTTACATAGCTGGGAGAGTTTCTGAGACGGTCCTGAGCAACAGGAGACAATCGGTCTCAGCTTGTGTGGAGTCTTGTGCACCTTCCTCAGCCAGTAGAGTCTCTGGGCGCGTACGTCTTTGAGGTCCGTGGTATATCTGTTCTTCTCAAAAACAGACAGAAGTCTCTTGTTCATATGGCAGTCTTTAATGAGGTCGTTAGCTTCTCTTGCCGTCTCCAGCGATGTGTCCGCATCTAGCTCTACGTAGGTGGTCTTGTCCTCTAGTTCTTTGAGGCCTTCCAGGAGATAGTTCTTGGTATCCTGGATGACAATGCATGTCCCTTTGTCCGCCGGCTTGATCGTGATGCTCCTGTCTTTCCTGAGTCCTGTCAGAGCCTTCTGGTGTTCTGTGGAGAGGTTCTGATAATATGTTCTTTGGCTTGCTGGGTCACCGATCTCTTGCAGTTCTTCTAGTCTGGTTCTGATCATGCTGAGACGTTCCTCTATGATGTTGGGAAGAGGCTGGTCGGACGGGTTGGCGATGAGCTTGTTGTAGTGTCTCTGGCACTGATCATGGTACTTCTCGTAGAACTCGAGCGGGTCAGGGACTTTTCTTGGGGTGGGAGCAAACTTCAGTCCTAAGGTGAGCACTTCTCTTTCCGCGATGGAGAGCGGCCTCGAGGACAGGTTGAGGATCGGGTCTTTGGATTCCGGTGTTGCAGATGGAGGTAGCTGGACGGCCAATTCCCAGTTAGTCAGGTATTCCGGGTTGTTGGGCGTGTCCGGATTGGGGTTGGTGTTGGTGTCTCTATAGGTGTTCTTTCTAGCCTGTTGAAGTCTCCTGTAGGCTTCCTGGAATCTCTCCTGTCTGGACGAACAGGGTAGTGAGGATAGTTGGGCAGGCGTTGCGGGTGTCTCAGAGGTGATGGAGTTGCTGAGCAACACTTGTGAGGCCTGCAATGTTCGAGGATCCGGTGATGGATTTGGCGGAGGGCGAGGAGCCGGTGGAGGAGGGCTCGGTGGTGGACTTGGTGGTGGACAAGGGGCCGGTGGTGAGGCAGGTCGAGGAGCTGGACAAGGTGGTGGACGAGGAGCAGTGTTTCTATTTGTGTCATCGGTCGTCGTAGGTCTTCTTCTGACGTCCTTGCAGGGCTTGGTGGTGTCCTTGTTGATGGCTGTTCGAGTAGTCCTGTGCCTGTTGTAGACGTCGAAGTCCGGAGCTCGGAGTCTAGGATTGGGTCTACCTGCCAGTTCATTGAGTTTCCTTTCTGTGTCCTGCTGCTTGTAGATCTTGTGTCTCTTAATATTCTTTTCAGTGGCTGATAGAAACCTTTCATGGGAGATGAGTTCTCCAGTGGTGCATCGGTGGGTTAGGCGGCCCATCTCCTGTTTGGCTTCCAGGGCATGTGTCTGGGAGAACTCCGCAACTATGGCTAGGTGGTCAGCCAGTTGCTCCGTCAGGCAGTCCGTGGCCTCCTTGAGTGTCTCCTTGAAGGTGTCTTTGATGTTGGAGAGGTTAGGTTTCAGGGTCATTAGTGGTTTTGTAACCTTGAGACCACGCGGGCTCCAGCCTTTGTCCAGGCAGGTGTAGAGGAGATGGCATTGGTACTTGGCAGAATAGTAGGCCAAGGATTCTTTCTTGTATACTTTTCGTGACTCCAAGAGTTGTTGGTCTTTCTCGGAGAGTGAGGGTCTAGTGGGTCTAGGTCTGTGATGGTTGGAGTTAGGTCTATTTCTTCTCCAGGGCTGCGGTCGGCCTCTGGTAGGTCTGTCTCTCTCACTGGGGGGGCGGCGGCGATGTAGTGGCGTCTCGTTTCTCCCAGGCATCCTGAGCTGAAGATGTAGAGTAGGAATTTTAGAGGTAGATACACTGGCTTGGCTGCTGGCAACGAAAGCTTTTAGACATTAGTAGCTAGGCTACAAGAGCATGCCAAGTGTATATCTTTTAACAGAAGATAATATAATTCTTTAACCATAAAATCTCGGCTTGGTGAGCCTTCAAGTGGTACAGAAATGAGTAGATTGACCTGCAACACAAACATATATATGGTGGAGGTGTAGGTGACAATTGGTGGAGGTGTAGGTGACAATTGGTGAATGTGGAGCCTGCTCGAGCAAGCAAGAGCCTGCTCGAGCCGGAACAGACAAAGACAAATTAGACTAGAAATTAAAAAGAATACTGATACATGGTGAAGTGCACAGTAACAGGTCCTTCTGGCGCCTGACGAAGCTGAGGAAGGCGCCAGAAGGACCTGTTACTGTGCACTTCACCATGTATCAGTATTCTTTTTAATTTCTAGTCTAATTTGTCTTTGTCTGTTCCGGCTCGAGCAGGCTCTTGCTTGCTCGAGCAGGCTCCACATTCACCAATTGTCACCTACACCTCCACCAATATATATGTTTGTGTTGCAGGTCAATCTACTCATTTCTGTACCACTTGAAGGCTCACCAAGCCGAGATTTTATGGTTAAAGAATTATATTATCTTCTGTTAAAAGATATACACTTGGCATGCTCTTGTAGCCTAGCTACTAATGTC
>WLWD01003428.1_pt1 | contig 15263 bp, 6 predicted proteins | sample 6712731 | NCBI WGS metagenome assembly WLWD01 (sample SAMN12718690, study PRJNA576275) | sponge metagenome | isolation source: marine sponge | host: Mycale hentscheli | place: New Zealand: South Island, Marlborough, Capsize Point | collected 2014-11-01
CGATCAGAACATGATTTAGAGGAAAGGGCTGACTTCACGAAATGAGTCTGACATGAAAGTGTATTGTCAAGATCTTCAATGAACTGAGGCAAGTTTAAGGATGGTTCTGATGATGATGTCCACAAAGATTTGAGAGACGATAGAATGAAGGGTGTCGGTTTCATAAACAAAAGTTCATGGGGTGTAAATCCGTGTCTAGAGTTTGGTACATTTCTGGCATAATACAATACAAGGTCCAAAGCAAGGGGCCAATCCTGCTTATTTTCTATACACTTTGCCAACATGGCCTTAAGGGCCGAATGAAACCTTTCAAGACGGCCATTTGATTGGGGATGATATGCCGAGGTACGGATTGATGACATGTGAAGTTTTCTTTTGAGATGTGCCAGGGTGACCGACATGAAGTTTGAGCCTTGATCCGTTAGAATAGTGAGGGGTGTGCCCAATATTGAAATGATGGAAAGGATGGCTTTGGCTGTTTCTTCAGAAGTATATGATTTTAATGGCACAGCAAATGGGAAGCCAGATGCCATTTCTAAGCAGGTGAGTATGAATCGATATTTCTGTTTGGACATAGGTAAAGGGCCTACTATATCGAATGCCAGTTTTTCACATCTCTGTGAAATAACTTCTGGCTGAACCATAGGAACTTTTTTTCCACCTGATTTATTGTGCATACTACACTTCTTGCAGGACATGACATGATGTGGTAAATTGGGCCAGGTGAAATGCTTGTTAATTAGGGAGCGAGTGGTATTTACACCACCGTGTCCCAAGCCTTCATGGGCTGCAACAAGAACTTTACGTCTAAGAGAGACAGGTACGACTAAGGCATGTGATACAGAATTCATGGTTGAGGTGATGCACATTAAAATGTTGTCTACAATGAAAAATTGTTTCTCTCCCTTGCGGGCGAGATCCCAAAGGGGAAGCAATGATTCATCTGCCTTCTGAAGAGAAGCAAACTCATGTTTTGAAACACCGTCAAAGGACAAACTAGGAATAGACTTAGGGACCAAAATGTTGTCTTTAGGGGAGGCTGAGGAAGGTTCAATTTCCTCACAACCAGTAGGGATATCCTTGAATGGGGTAGGTGTAGCACCTTCAGTGCCTTGTATAACTTCAGCTGCATGAGTGGCTAGGTCTGAATCTGCCTGCATTGCTCTGGTTACTGTAAGAACAGGTTGGGGTTCGGCTTTGAGATGGTTGATAAGGGAGATAATGTTTTGTTTGCCGAAATCTAAACCCAATAGGACTGTTTTAGGAGGTAAACGAGAGTCTACAGCTAAACAACATTCGCCTTCTAAAGTAGGTAAGCGAACAGGTAACGAAAATACTGGAACAGACTTCAATTCTTGTGAAATACCCGTAATAGTGACAAAACTGACGGGCTCGTAATCGATATCAATGAAATCATCCGAGATCAGGGAGATCTTAGCGCCTGAATCAATGACAATTGGGGTTTCAATCCCGTTGATCAAACCATGGGTAATAAGGTCTTCCTCCTCAAAGCAATTGAGGGGAGTACTAACCAGAGCTGGATTTTGAGTTTCAGGTTCAACTACTGATGGGTTGGGTTCAGGCAAGATGGGGGTATTTACCATCCTCACAGGTCTGGAAGAGTTTCTTGGGACGGGTGAGGGTCGGTAAGGAGGTTGACTGTTAGGTTGGGTGTTGGGTTGACTGTTAGGGGCACTATTAGGTTGGGTAGTAGGTTGGGTAGTAGGAGCTTGGGTGTTGTTGGATTGCCTATTTAGAGGTTGGTTATTGGAGGGGTGATAGGTACAGTTGTTTGCGTAATGACCAAGCCTGTTACACTTGAAGCACGTCACAGTAGCTAGATCACGCCTGGGATAAGGTGTAGGAGATGGACTAGGAAGGTTATGAGGATGAAAGGGGTGCTGGTTAGAATGTTGATTACTCTGGCCAGGATAACGAGGTGTTGAATGACTGTTGCCAGAATGAGATGAGTGAATAGATCTGTTGTTTGTCTGATAAGAATTATAAGATGAAGAACCATGAAATGAAATTTGTTGAATGAAGAAGAAGGTTTAGAATGAGACTGATGGGATGACAGATACCATGAATTACACTCTTGGATAAATTGTGCATTAGAAGGACTAGGCCTATTAATGACTGCGTCCCTGTGGTCTTGGGGAAGACCTGCAACCACACCAATGGTAGCTACCATGTCTGCAACTTCATCTTTGACCCTGGGATGCATAGAGTTAGAGAACGGGAGGTTACTGATAAGGATATTAATCTTGTACCTCCAGTGGTTATACCATTGGATCAGTGTTTTATTCCCTCCAGGTCTAAATTTCAAGGGAAAGCTGTTTAGGCACTCTGTCAGGGAGTATCCACCAGTATTAAGCAATACAATACGTGTATCCGTATAAGTGGGACAGAGACTGATGTTATTGTAGTAAGCCTAGGGTCCAGATAAACAGTAGGGTAAGTACAACCTAAAGTTCTCAAGAGGAACACGACGGCCACCAAGTTCGGATTCGAACCTGTTTAAAAACACCATAATATCTTCATTGTCTCCCATTTTCCCAATTAACTTTATGAGTTTGTTGGGGTCATTGGGGTTAGGCCGTTCATGCTGTGCTACTGTGGTTGGGTCATTTCTAGACAGACAATGGAATAGTAAAAGAGTGTTTGGGTCTATGCTTAATTCACGAGCTCTATTTGCTATGGTAGTGAGTTCTTCCTCTGCTGCGCTAGGTCTGGCAGCAGGTGCTGATTCAGAATTACGAATGACAGGTTCAGTATGAGGTTCAGTGTGAGGTTCATGAGATACAGATTCAAGATTGGGTGTGACATGATCTAAATGAGAATTGTTACTGGAATGTTCAGTTAAGTTGATACCAATGGAACTATTTTCAGATGAAACCTAGGAAAAGATTGGTCTGAAATGTTGCCTGTAGCTTCAGGAAAAAGGGTTGGGTCCTCTGCCATATCAGTATCAAAGATGGAATTGGCTTTTTGTTTCTTAGATTGTAATCGGGTGTTCATGACAAAGCAAGGAAATTGAGAAGATGAGAAAACTGACACACTGAGGAAATTATAGCACAACTTACAGGGTCTACCACGACAAAATGAAACAAAAACACTGCACTAATCAAACAAATAACTTGCGTGATGATGAAAACGTAGAAGAGATAACGAGATCCTGGGGGTTGCCCGGAAAGATACGTTTCTTGGGGATGCCAAAAACTAGAAGATGGAGTTTGAGACTCGTCACTGAAAGAGCAGGGAAGGGCTACTTGAAGACTCAAAGTGGAATAACAGAGAAGTAAAAGATTGGCGGAAACCCTCTACGCCGAAAGTCCAATCAGGGATTGCCTGAAATTGACAAAGACAAGTAAATACGTGAACAAAGAAATGGGCTTGACTGAGAAAGATAAAGTAAACTTAGGAAGCTCGATGGAGTGAGACGCGTTTCAACCACCGCTGGTCACCAGATGTGGTGGGATGGCGTGGACGAGTCCAGTAGGCTGCCACCAGAGTTGTACACTCGATCAGTTTAGCTACCCGAGGCGATCAAACCTTCTAATCCCCAAGGTTCAATTCGGATAGATTAGACGAGGGTTTATGCTTAACGTAAATCAATCGAGCACGAGTACAACTGAGGGGGGTGCGCACCAGACAGACCGTTATGTAGACAACCTGCTGGGCATGCGCATGGATGGTTCGTGGGACAGAACTAAAGAATGACGTGAGGGTGTGCGTGATGAAGGGAATGAAGTGTTCGTACGGGATAATAATGTTTGCGGGGTGACTGGTAAGGGTTGTTACGGGAAATGTGGTGGGTGGTACCGCCACAGCTGAGTTCTGACTACTAGCTGAGTTCTGACTACTAGCTGAGTTCTGACTACTGGCTAAGTCCTGACTACTAGCTGAGTTCTGACTACTAGCTGACTACTAGCTGAGTTCTGACTACTAGCTGAGTCCTGACTACTAGCTGAGTCCTGACTACTAGCTGAGTCCTGACTACTAGCTGAGTCCAGACTACTGGCTGAGTCCTGACTACTAGCTGAGTCCTGACTACTAGCTGAGTTCTGACTACTAGCTGAGTTCTAACTACTAGCGGCATTCTAACTACTAGCTGAGTTCTAACTGCTAGCTGAGTTCTGACTACTAGCTGAGTCCTGACTACTAGCTGAGTTCTGACTACTAGCTGAGTTCTGACTGCTAGCTAAGTCCTGACTACTAGCTGAGTTCTGACTACTAGCTGAGTTCTGATTGCTAGCTGAGTCCTGACTACTAGCTGAGTTCTGACTACTGGCTAAGTTCTGACTACTAGCTGAGTTCTGACTACTAGCTGAGTCCTACTACTAGCTGAGTTCTGACTACTAGCTGAGTTCTGACTACTGGCTAAGTCCTGACTTCTAGCTGAGTTCTGACTACTAGCTGAGTTCTGACTACTAGCTGAGTCCTGACTACTAGCTGAGTTCTGACTACTAGCTGAGTCCTGACTACTAGCTGAGTTCTGACTAATAGCTGAGTTCTGACTACTAGCTGAGTCCTACTACTAGCTGAGTCCTACTACTAGCTGAGTTTTGACTACTAGCTGAGTTCTGACTACTAGCTGAGTTTAGACTACTAGCTTAGTTCTGACTGCTAGCTAAGTCCTGACTACTAGCTGAGTTCTGACTACTAGCTGAGTCCTACTACTAGCTGAGTTCTGATTACTAGCTGAGTCCTGACTACTAGCTGAGTTCTGACTACTAGCTGAGTTTGGACAACTGGCTAAGTTCTGACTACTAGCTAAGTTCTGACTACTAGCTGAGTCCTACTACTAGCTGAGTTCTGACTACTAGCTGAGTTCTGACTACTAGCTGAGTTCTGACTACTGGCTAAGTCCTGACTACTAGCTGAGTTCTGACTACTAGCTGAGTCCTGACTACTAGCTGAGTTCTGACTACTAGCTGAGTCCTGACTACTAGCTAAGTTCTGACTACTAGCTGAGTTCTGACTGCTAGCTGAGTTCTGACTACTAGTTGAGTTCTGACTGCTAGCTGAGTCCTGACTACTAGCTGAGTTCTGACTACTAGCTGAGTTCTAACTACTAGCTGCATTCTAACTACTAGCTGAGTTCTAACTGCTAGCTGAGTTCTGACTACTAGCTGAGTCCTGACTACTAGCTGAGTTCTGACTACTAGCTGAGTTCTGACTGCTAGCTAAGTCCTGACTACTAGCTGAGTTCTGATTACTAGCTGAGTTCTGACTGCTAGCTGAGTCCAGACTACTAGCTGAGTTCTGACTACTAGCTGAGTCCTGACTACAAGCTGAGTTCTGACTACTAGCTGAGTTCGGACAACTGGCTAAGTTCTGACTACTAGCTGAGTTCTGACTACTGGCTAAGTCCTGACTACTAGCTGAGTTCTGACTACTAGCTGAGTCCTGACTACTAGCTGAGTTCTGACTACTAGCTGAGTCCAGACTACTAGCTGAGTCCTGACTACTAGCTGAGTTCTGACTACTAGCTGAGTCCTACTACTAGCTGAGTTCTGACTACTAGCTGAGTTTTGACTACTGGCTAAGTCCTGACTACTAGCTGAGTTCTGACTACTAGCTGAGTTCTGACTACTAGCTGAGTCCTGACTACTGGCTGAGTCCTGACTACTGGCTGAGTCCTGACTACTAGCTGAGTTCTGACCACTAGCTGAGTTCTGACTGCTAGCTAAGTCCTGACTACCTGAGTTCTGACTACTAGCTGAGTTCTGACTGCTAACTGAGTTCTGACTACTAGTTGAGTTCTGACTGCTAGCTGAGTCCTGACTACCAGCTGAGTTCTGACTACTAGCTGAGTCCTACTACTAGCTGAGTTCTGACTACTAGCTGAGTTCTGACTACTGGCTAAGTCCTGACTACTAGCTGAGTTCTGACTACTAGCTGAGTTCTAACTTCTAGCTGAGTTTTGACTACTAGCTGAGTCCTACTACTAGCTGAGTTTTGACTACTAGCTGAGTTCTGACTACTAGCTGAGTTCTGACTACTAGCTGAGTTTAGACTATTAGCTGAGTCCTGACTACTAGCTGAGTTCTGACTAATAGCTGAGTTCTGACTAATAGCTGAGTTCTGACTGCTAGCTGAGTCCTGACTACTAGCTCAGTTCTGACTACTAGTTGAGTCCTGACTACTGGCTGAGTCCTGATTACTAGCTGAGTCCTGACTACTAGCTGAGTTCTGACTACTAGCTGAGTCCTGACTACTAGCTGGGTTCTGACAACTAGCTGAGTCCTGACTACTGGCTGAGTTCTAACTACTAGCTGCATTGTAACTACTAGCTGAGTTCTAACTGCTAGCTGAGTTCTGACTACTAGCTGAGTCCTGACTACTAGCTGAGTTCTGACTACTAGCTGAGTCCTGACTAGTGGCTGAGTCCTGACTACTAGCTGAGTTCTGACCACTAGCTGAGTTCTGACTGCTAGCTAAGTCCTGACTACCTGAGTTCTGACTACTAGCTGAGTCCTACTACTAGCTGAGTTTTGACTACTAGCTGAGTCCTGACTACTAGCTGAGTTGACTACTAGCTGAGTCCTACTACTAGCTGAGTTTTGACTACTAGCTGAGTCCTGACTACTAGCTGAGTTGACTACTAGCTGAGTCCAGACTATTAGTTGAGTTCTGACTACTAGCTGAGTTCTGACTACTAGCTGAGTTCTGACTACTAGCTGAGTCCTGACTACTAGCTGAGTTCTGACTAATAGCTGAGTTCTGACTAATAGCTGAGTTCTGACTGCTAGCTGAGTCCTGACTACTAGCTCAGTTCTGACTACTAGTTGAGTCCTGACTACTGGCTGAGTCCTGATTACTAGCTGAGTCCTGACTACCATTGTAACTACTAGCTGAGTTCTAACTGCTAGCTGAGTTCTGACTACTAGCTGAGTCCTGACTACTAGCTGAGTTCTGACTACTAGCTGAGTTCTGACTGCTAGCTAGGTCCTGACTACCTGAGTTCTGACTACTAGCTGAGTTCTGACTGCTAGCTGAGTTCTGACTACTAGCTGAGTTCTGACTACTAGCTGAGTTCTGACTACTGGTTAATTAAGTCCTGACTACTAGCTGAGTTCTGACTACTAGCTGAGTTCTGACTACTAGCTGAGTCCTGACTACTAGCTGAGTTCTGACTACTAGCTGAGTTCTGACTACTAGGTGAGTCCTGACATACTAGCTGAGTTCTGACTACTAGCTGAGTTCTGACTACTAGCTGAGTCCTACTACCAGCTGAGTTCTGACTACTAGCTGAGTCCTGACTACTAGCTGAGTTCTGACAACTAGCTGAGTCCTGACTACTGGCTGAGTCCTGACTACTAGCTGAGTCCTACTACTAGCTGAGTTCTGACTACTAGCTGAGTTCTTACTACTAGCTGAGTCCTACTACTAGCTGAGTTCTGACTACTAGCTGAGTTCTGACTACTGGCTAAGTCCTGACTACTAGCTGAGTTCTGACTACTAGCTGAGTTCTGACTACTAGCTGAGTCCTGACTACTGGCTGAGTCCTGACTACTGGCTGAGTCCTGACTACTAGCTGAGTTCTGACCACTAGCTGAGTTCTGACTTCTAGCTAAGTCCTGACTACCTGAGTTCTGACTACTAGCTGAGTTCTGACTGCTAGCTGAGTTCTGACTACTAGCTGAGTTCTGACTGCTAGCTGAGTCCTGACTACAAGCTGAGTTCTGACTACTAGCTGAGTCCTACTACTAGCTGAGTTCTGACTACTAGCTGAGTTCTGACTACTGGCTAAGTCCTGACTACTAGCTGAGTTCTGACTACTAGCTGAGTTCTAACTTCTAGCTGAGTTTTGACTACTAGCTGAGTCCTACTACTAGCTGAGTTTTGACTACTAGCTGAGTTCTGACTACTAGCTGAGTTCTGACTACTAGCTGAGTTTAGACTACTAGGTGAGTTCTGACTGCTAGCTAAGTCCTGACTACTAGCTGAGTTCTGACTACTAGCTGAGTCCTACTACTAGCTGAGTTCTGACTACTAGCTGAGTTCTGACTACTAGTTGAGTTCTGACTACTAGCTGAGTTCTGACTACTAGCTGAGTTCTGACTAATAGCTGAGTTCTGACTAATAGCTGAGTATAGACTGCTAGCTGAGTCCTGACTACTAGCTCAGTTCTGACTACTAGTTGAGTCCTGACTACTGGCTGAGTTCTGACTACTAGCTGAGTTCTGACTACTAGCTGAGTCCTACTACTAGCTGAGTTTTGACTACTAGCTGAGTCCTGACTACTAGCTGAGTTGACTACTAGCTGAGTCCAGACTACTAGTTGAGTTCTGACTACTAGCTGAGTTCTGACTACTAGCTCAGTTCTGACTACTGGCTAAGTCCTGACTACTAGCTGAGTCCTGACTACTAGCTGAGTTCTGACTACTAGCTGAGTCCTGACTACTAGCTGAGTCCTGACTAACTAGCTGAGTTCTGACTACTAGCTTAGTCCTGACTACTGGCTGAGTCCTGACTACTAGCTGAGTCCTCATGACTACTAGCTGAGTTCTGACTACTAGCTGAGTTCTAACTACTAGCTGCATTCTAACTACTAGCTGAGTTATAACTGCTAGCTGAGTTCTGACTACTAGCTGAGTTCTGACTACTGGCTAAGTCCTGACTACTAGCTGAGTTCTGACTACTAGCTAAGTTCTGACTACTAGCTGAGTCCTGACTACTAGCTGAGTTCTGACTACTAGCTGAGTCCTGACTACTAGCTGAGTCCTGACTAACTAGTTGAGTTCTGACTACTAGCTGAGTCCTGACTACTGGCTGAGTCCTGACTACTAGCTGAGTCCTCATTACTACTAGCTGAGTTCTGACTACTAGCTGAGTTCTAACTACTAGCTGCATTCTAACTACTAGCTGAGTTCTAACTGCTAGCTGAGTTCTGACTACTAGCTGAGTCCTGGACCAACTAGCTGATTCTGACTATAGCTGGAGTCCTGACTACTGGCTGAGTCCTGACTACTAGCTGAGTTCTGACTACTAGCTGAGTTCTGACTGCTAGCTAAGTCCTGACTACTAGCTGAGTTCTGACTACTAGCTGAGTTCTGACTGCTAGCTGAGTCCAGACTACTAGCTGAGTTCTGACTACTAGCTGAGTCCTGACTACTAGCTGAGTTCTGACTGCTAGCTGAGTCCAGACTACTAGCTGAGTTCTGACTACTAGCTGAGTCCTGACTACTAGCTGAGTCCTGACTACTAGCTGAGTTCTGACTACTAGCTGAGTTCTGACTGCAAGCTAAGTCCTGACTACTAGCTGAGTTCTGACTACCAGCTGAGTTCTGACTACTAGCTGAGTCCTACTACTAGCTGAGTTCTGACTACTAGCTGAGTTCTGACTACTGGCTAAGTCCTGACTACTAGCTGAGTTCTGACTACTAGCTGAGTTCTAACTTCTAGCTGAGTTCTGACTACTAGCTGAGTCCTACTACTAGCTGAGTTTTGACTACTAGCTGAGTTATGACTACTAGCTGAGTTTAGACTACTAGCTGAGTTCTGACTGCTAGCTAAGTCCTGACTACTAGCTGAGTTCTGACTACTAGCTGAGTCCTACTACTAACTGAGTTCTGACTACTAGCTGAGTTCTGACTACTAGCTGAGTCCTACTACTAGCTGAGTTTTGAATACTAGCTGAGTCCTGACTACTAGCTGAGTTGACTACTAGCTGAGTCCAGATGACTAGTTGAGTTCTGACTACTAGCTGAGTTCTGACTACTAGCTGAGTTCTGACTACTGGCTAAGTCCTGACTACTAGCTGAGTTCTGACTACTAGCTAAGTTCTGACTACTAGCTGAGTCCTGACTACTAGCTGAGTTCTGACTACTAGCTGAGTCCTGACTACTAGCTGAGTCCTGACTAACTAGCTGAGTTCTGACTACTAGCTTAGTCCTGACTACTGGCTGAGTCTTGACTACTAGCTGAGTCCTCATGACTACTAGCTGAGTTCTGACTACTAGCTGAGTTCTAACTACTAGCTGCATTCTAACTACTAGCTGAGTTATAACTGCTAGCTGAGTTCTGACTACTAGCTGAGTCCTGACTACTAGCTGAGTTCTGACTACTAGCTGAGTCCTGACTACTGGCTGAGTCCTGACTACTAGCTGAGTTCTGACTACTAGCTGAGTTCTGACTGCTAGCTAAGTCCTGACTACTTGCTGAGTTCTGACTACTAGCTGAGTTCTGACTACTGGCTAAGTCCTGACTACTAGCTGAGTTCTGACTACTAGCTGAGTTCTAACTTCTAGCTGAGTTCTGACTACTAGCTGAGTCCTACTACTAGCTGAGTTTTGACTACTAGCTGAGTTCTGACTACTAGCTGAGTTTAGACTACTAGCTGAGTTCTGACTGCTAGCTAAGTCCTGACTACTAGCTGAGTTCTGACTACTAGCTGAGTCCTACTACTAACTGAGTTCTGACTACTAGCTGAGTTCTGACTACTAGCTGAGTCCTACTACTAGCTGAGTTTTGACTACTAGCTGAGTCCTGACTACTAGTTGAGTTGACTACTAGCTGAGTCCAGACTACTAGTTGAGTTCTGACTACTAGCTGAGTTCTGACTACTAGCTGAGTTCTGACTACTGGCTAAGTCCTGACTACTAGCTGAGTTCTGACTACTAGCTAAGTTCTGACTACTAGCTGAGTCCTGACTACTAGCTGAGTTCTGACTACTAGCTGAGTCCTGACTACTAGCTGAGTCCTGACTAACTAGCTGAGTTCTGACTACTAGCTGAGTCCTGACTACTGGCTGAGTCCTGACTACTAGCTGAGTCCACATGACTACTAGCTGAGTTCTGACTACTAGCTGACTTCTAACTACTAGCTGCATTCTAACTACTAGCTGAGTTCTAACTGCTAGCTGAGTTCTGACTACTAGCTGAGTCCTGACTACTAGCTGAGTTCTGACTACTAGCTGAGTCCTGACTACTGGCTGAGTCCTGACTACTAGCTGAGTTCTGACTACTAGCTGAGTCCTGACTACTAGCTGAGTTCTGACTACTAGCTGAGTTCGGACAACTGGCTAAGTTCTGACTACTAGCTGAGTTCTGACTACTAGCTGAGTTCTGACTACTAGCTGAGTTCTGACTACTAGCTGAGTCCTGACTACTAGCTGAGTCCTGACGACTGGCTAAGTCCTGACTACTAGCTGAGTTCTGACTACTAGCTGAGTCCAAACTACTGGTTAAGTCCTGACTACTAGCTGAGTTCTGACTGCTAGCTGAGTCCTGATTACTAGCTGAGTTCTGACTACTAGCTGAGTCCTGACTACAAGCTGAGTTCTGACTGCTAGCTGAGTCCAGACTACTAGCTGAGTTCTGACTACTAGCTGAGTCCTGACTACTGGCTGAGTCCTGACTACTAGCTGAGTTCTGACCACTAGCTGAGTTCTGACTGCTAGCTAAGTCCTGACTACCTGAATTCTGACTACTAGCTGAGTTCTGACTGCTAGCTGAGTTCTGACTACTAGTTGAGTTCTGACTGCTAGCTGAGTCCTGACTACCAGCTGAGTTCTGACTACTAGCTGAGTCCTACTACTAGCTGAGTTCTGACTACTAGCTGAGTTCTGACTACTGGCTAAGTCCTGACTACCAGCTGAGTTCTGACTACTAGCTGAGTTCTAACTTCTAGCTGAGTTCTGACTACTAGCTGAGTCCTACTACTAGCTGAGTTTTGACTACTAGCTGAGTTATGACTACTAGCTGAGTTTAGACTACTAGCTGAGTTCTGACTGCTAGCTAAGTCCTGACTACTAGCTGAGTTCTGACTACTAGCTGAGTCCTACTACTAACTGAGTTCTGACTACTAGCTGAGTTCTGACTACTAGCTGAGTCCTACTACTAGCTGAGTTTTGACTACTAGCTGAGTCCTGACTACGAGCTGAGTTGACTACTAGCTGAGTCCAGACTACTAGTTGAGTTCTGACTACTAGCTGAGTTCTGACTACTAGCTGAGTTCTGACTACTGGCTAAGTCCTGACTACTAGCTGAGTTCTGACTACTAGCTAAGTTCTGACTACTAGCTGAGTCCTGACTACTAGCTGAGTTCTGACTACTAGCTGAGTCCTGACTACTAGCTGAGTTCTGACTACTAGCTGAGTTCTGACTTTCTGACTACTGGCTAAGTCCTGACTACTAGCTGAGTTCTGACTACTAGCTGAGTTCTAACTACTAGCTAAGTTCTGACTACTAGCTGAGTCCTGACTACTAGCTGAGTTCTGACTACTAGCTGAGTTCTGACTACTAGCTGAGTTCTGACTACTGGCTAAGTCCTGACTACTAGCTGAGTTCTGACTACTAGCTAAGTTCTGACTACTAGCTGAGTCCTGACTACTAGCTGAGTTCTGACTACTAGCTGAGTCCTGACTACAAGCTGAGTCCTGACTACTAGCTGAGTTCTGACTACTAGCTGAGTCCTGACTACTGGCTGAGTCCTGACTACTAGCTGAGTCCTCATGACTACTAGCTGAGTTCTGACTACTAGCTGAGTTCTAACTACTAGCTGCATTCTAACTACTAGCTGAGTTCTAACTGCTAGCTGAGTTCTGACTACTAGCTGAGTCCTGACTACTAGCTGAGTTCTGACTACTAGCTGAGCCCTGACTACTGGCTGAGTCCTGACTACTGGCTGAGTCCTGACTACTAGCTGAGTTCTGACTACTAGCTGAGTTCTGACTGCTAGCTAAGTCCTGACTACTAGCTGAGTTCTGACTACTAGCTGAGTTCTGACTGCTAGCTGAGTCCAGACTACTAGCTGAGTTCTGACTACTAGCTGAGTCCTGACTACTAGCTGAGTTCTGACTACTGGCTAAGTCCTGACTACTAGCTGAGTTCTGACTACTAGCTGAGTCCTGACTACTGGCTGAGTTCTGACCACTAGCTGAGTCCTGACTACTAGCTGAGTCCTGACTACTAGCTGAGTCCTGACTACTAGCTGAGTCCAGACTACTGGCTGAGTCCTGACTACTAGCTGAGTCCTGACTACTAGCTGAGTTCTGACTACTAGCTGAGTTCTAACTACTAGCTGCATTCTAACTACTAGCTGAGTTCTAACTGCTAGATGAGTTCTGACTACTAGCTGAGTCCTGACTATTAGCTGAGTTCTGACTACTAGCTGAGTTCTGACTGCTAGCTAAGTCCTGACTACTAGCTGAGTTCTGACTACTAGCTGAGTCCTGACTACTAGCTGAGTTCTGACTACTAGCTGAGTCCTGACTACTAGCTAAGTTCTGACTACTAGCTGAGTTCTGACTGCTAGCTGAGTTCTGACTACTAGCTGAGTTCTGACTGCTAGCTGAGTCCTGACTACCAGCTGAGTTCTGACTACTAGCTGAGTTCTAACTACTAGCTGCATTCTAACTACTAGCTGAGTTCTAACTGCTAGCTGAGTTCTGACTACTAGCTGAGTCCTGACTACTAGCTGAGTTCTGACTACTAGCTGAGTTCTGACTACTAGCTGAGTTCTGACTGCTAGCTGAGTTCTGACTACTAGTTGAGTTCTGACTGCTAGCTGAGTCCTGACTACCAGCTGAGTTCTGACTACTAGCTGAGTTCTAACTACTAGCTGCATTCTAACTACTAGCTGAGTTCTAACTGCTAGCTGAGTTCTGACTACTAGCTGAGTCCTGACTACTAGCTGAGTTCTGACTACTAGCTGAGTTCTGACTGCTAGCTAAGTCCTGACTACTAGCTGAGTTCTGACTACTAGCTGAGTTCTGATTGCTAGCTGAGTCCTGACTACTAGCTGAGTTCTGACTACAAGCTGAATCCTACTGCTAGCTGAGTTCTGACTACTTGCTGAGTTCTGACTACTGGCTAAGTTCTGACTACTAGCTGAGTTCTGACTACTAGCTGAGTCCTACTACTAGCTGAGTTCTGACTACTAGCTGAGTTCTGACTACTGGCTAAGTCCTGACTTCTAGCTGAGTTCTGACTACTAGCTGAGTTCTGACTACTAGCTGAGTCCTGACTACTAGCTGAGTTCTGACTACTAGCTGAGTCCTGACTACTAGCTGAGTCCTGACTACTAGCTGAGTTCTGACTACTGGCTAAGTCCTGACTACTAGCTGAGTTCTGACTACTAGCTGAGTTCTGACTACTAGCTGAGTCCTGACTACTGGCTGAGTCCTGACTACTGGCTGAGTCCTGACTACTAGCTGAGTTCTGACCACTAGCTGAGTTCTGACTGCTAGCTAAGTCCTGACTACCTGAGTTCTGACTACTAGCTGAGTTCTGACTGCTAACTGAGTTCTGACTACTAGTTGAGTTCTGACTGCTAGCTGAGTCCTGACTACCAGCTGAGTTCTGACTACTAGCTGAGTCCTACTACTAGCTGAGTTCTGACTACTAGCTGAGTTCTGACTACTGGCTAAGTCCTGACTACTAGCTGAGTTCTGACTACTAGCTGAGTTCTAACTTCTAGCTGAGTTCTGACTACTAGCTGAGTCCTACTACTAGCTGAGTTTTGACTACTAGCTGAGTTATGACTACTAGCTGAGTTTAGACTACTAGCTGAGTTCTGACTGCTAGCTAAGTCCTGACTACTAGCTGAGTTCTGACTACTAGCTGAGTCCTACTACTAACTGAGTTCTGACTACTAGCTGAGTTCTGACTACTAGCTGAGTCCTACTACTAGCTGAGTTTTGACTACTAGCTGAGTCCTGACTACTAGCTGAGTTGACTACTAGCTGAGTCCAGACTACTAGTTGAGTTCTGACTACTAGCTGAGTTCTGACTACTAGCTGAGTTCTGACTACTGGCTAAGTCCTGACTACTAGCTTAGCTAAGTTCTGACTACTAGCTGAGTCCTGACTACTGGCTGAGTCCTGACTACTAGCTGAGTCCACATGACTACTAGCTGAGTTCTGACTACTAGCTGAGTTCTCACTACTAGCTGCATTCTAACTACTAGCTGAGTTCTAACTGCTAGCTGAGTTCTGACTACTAGCTGAGTCCTGACTACTAGCTGAGTTCTGACTACTAGCTGAGTCCTGACTACTGGCTGAGTCCTGACTACTAGCTGAGTTCTGACTACTAGCTGAGTTCTGACTGCTAGCTAAGTCCTGACTACTAGCTGAGTTCTGACTGCTAGCTGAGTCCTGACTACTAGCTGAGTTCTGACTACTAGCTGAGTCCTGACTACAAGCTGAGTTCTGACTGCTAGCTGAGTCCAGACTACTAGCTGAGTTCTGACTACTAGCTGAGTCCTGACTACAAGCTGAGTCCTGACTACTAGCTGAGTTCTGACTACTAGCTGAG
>WLWD01000873.1_pt1 | contig 15257 bp, 13 predicted proteins | sample 6712731 | NCBI WGS metagenome assembly WLWD01 (sample SAMN12718690, study PRJNA576275) | sponge metagenome | isolation source: marine sponge | host: Mycale hentscheli | place: New Zealand: South Island, Marlborough, Capsize Point | collected 2014-11-01
AACCCGGAGACACAAGTGGGCTCAACGAGGGTGGGGTCCCGACTGCTGAACCCGGAGACACAAGTGGGCTCAACGAGGGTGGGGTCCCAACTGCTGAACCCGGAGACACAAGTGGGCCATAGGAGAGTGGGGTCCCAACTGCTGAACCCAGAGACACAAGTGGGCCGGAGGAGGGTGGGGTCCCGACTGCTGAACGTGGAGACACAAGTGGGCCGGAGGAGGGTGGGGTCCCGACTGCTGAACCCGGAGACACAAGTGGGCTCAACGAGGGTGGGGTCCCAACTGCTGAACCCAGAGACTCAAGTGGGCCATAGGAGGGTGGGGTCCCGACTACTGAACCCAGAGACACAAGTGGGCCATAGGAGGGTATGTAGGTCCTGACTGCTGAACCCGGAGACAGAAGTGGACTCAAAGAGGGTGGGGTCCCGACTGCTGAACCCAGAAACACAAGTGGGCCGGAGGAGGGTGTGGTCCCGACTGCTGAACCCGGAGACACAAGTGGGCCGGAGGAGGGCGTGGTCCCAACTGCTGAACCCGGAGACACAAGTGGGCCATAGGAGAGTGGGGTCCCAACTGCTGAACCCAGAGACACAAGTGGACCATAGGAGGGTATGTAGGTCCTGACTGCTGAACCCGGAGACAGAAGTTGGCTCAACGAGGGTGGGGTCCCAACTGCTGAACCCGGAAGCTCAAGTGGGCTCAACGAGGGTGGGGTCCCAACTGCTGAACCCGGAGACACAAGTGGGCCATAGGAGAGTGGGGTCCCAACTGCTGAACCCGGAGACACAAGTGGGCTCAACGAGGGTGGGGTCCCGACTGCTGAACCCGGAGACACAAGTGGGCTCAACGAGGGTGGGGTCCCAACTGCTGAACCCGGAGACACAAGTGGGCCATAGGAGAGTGGGGTCCCAACTGCTGAACCCAGAGACACAAGTGGGCCGGAGGAGGGTGGGGTCCCGACTGCTGAACGTGGAGACACAAGTGGGCCGGAGGAGGGTGGGGTCCCGACTGCTGAACCCGGAGACACAAGTGGGCTCAACGAGGGTGGGGTCCCAACTGCTGAACCCAGAGACTCAAGTGGGCCATAGGAGGGTGGGGTCCCGACTACTGAACCCAGAGACACAAGTGGGCCATAGGAGGGTATGTAGGTCCTGACTGCTGAACCCGGAGACAGAAGTGGACTCAAAGAGGGTGGGGTCCCGACTGCTGAACCCAGAAACACAAGTGGGCCGGAGGAGGGTGTGGTCCCGACTGCTGAACCCGGAGACACAAGTGGGCCGGAGGAGGGCGTGGTCCCGACTGCTGAACCCGGAGACACAAGTGGGTCGGAGGAGGGCAGGGTCCCGACTGCTGAACCCGGAGACACAAGTGGGCCGGAGGAGGGCGTGGTCCCGACTGCTGAACCCGGAGACACAAGTGGGCCAGAGGAGGGCGGGGTCCCAACTGCTGAACCCAGAGACACAAGTGGGCCGGAGGAGGGTGGGGTCCCGACTGCTGAACGTGGAGACACAAGTGGGCCGGAGGAGGGTGGGGTCCCGACTGCTGAACCCGGAGACACAAGTGGGCTCAACGAGGGTGGGGTCCCAACTGCTGAACCCAGAGACTCAAGTGGGCCATAGGAGGGTGGGGTCCCGACTACTGAACCCAGAGACACAAGTGGGCCATAGGAGGGTATGTAGGTCCTGACTGCTGAACCCGGAGACAGAAGTGGGCTCGAGGTATGTGGAGTCTTGATGGTTGGATCCAGAGATAGTGGATGATCTGATGGGATATCAACTTGAGGACACATAATCATTGAAGAACATGGTGACAACCCTCGCTCTTGTACACGCCAGGCAGAATATCTGTCGTCACACACATCGTACGTAGCCTTCCTCGTACCGTCTTTCAAACAACAATTGTTCTTCTACAGTGAACTCCAAATAAATTCTCCCAGTATTCACCTCAACGTCTTCTCCTGCTGGTGTGTCCAGTTCAGGTGGGGTCTCCAGTTGAGGTTTACTTGATGAGTAACTGGTAGTAACCTCTTCAACTGAAGCAATAGCAAAACATTTAATAATAAATTATGGTAGATTGAAGGACAAAAAATAAATAGCTAAGTACATTTCAACTTCGTAAAATTTTAAAATTATTGAGAATAATAATTCCATTATTGGCTAAGCAAATAACCCCCTTTCACATGCAGTATGCTCAATTACTCCCATAATGTGGAAATTGAATTTTAACAAACATGTATTCATGGTTGAACTTGCTAAACAAGCTTATGTTTGTATAAAGATTAGCACAGGGCTAAAATGTTGTCACAATCCTCTGGTGGCTGTGACTGCTAAGCACGTTTTATCAACCTTCAATGTGACCATCTACAAGAAAACCGGGCAACACACGGCCCTCTCAAAAATCCTTCGTCAGCTAGAGATTGAGCTCTCTAAGTTTCCCAGTATACGTGACGAAACATTTCAATCTGCAGGCTATTTTAATACATTTTTAAGAACTAAATCAATTTTTTTCCCAGCAAATATGGGTGCTGCGTTGTGCCCTGTTTTCCCGTATATGATCACATATAAATGCAACTTTAATTGGCTACCGTACTACCAGAGAGTAATAGTCACCCACTACATTTTGAAGGGTTAAAAATTAATCATATACAATAGCCTTGTGATTGATAGCTAAGCCAAACACATTTATACATTATATAAGCAGGACAAAGCAACAATTCATGGAAATCAGCTAACTTGATATATTTCATTATAATGAAATTATCATTGGCTTGATAAACAATCAATATTATGCAAATCTAGCAACCCCCTACAGTTAGTCTTCATGCATAATGTGTTCATTACAGCTGTTTATATGTGTGTTTGTTTGTCAACTATAACAGTTAGTTATGTATCAGTTCTAAAAATAATTGAGAGAACATTTGTACATTTGTTATTTTTAGCTCACCTTCACCATCAGCAGTTTGAATAGCTTGCCTATTGAAAGGATAGATTCCAGTTTTCTTGAAACCATTAATCAGATTAGCAGGCTTTGACGCTTCTAGCCAAACTGGCTTAAACACAGAACAGAAGTTCAATTTTGAAATCACTTTTTGTGAATTCACCTGATAAAACTTGTGGACAGTGTTTTGCCAATGTGACTTTAGGGAACGAAAATAACTGGTGTCTAGGGGCTGACACTCACGTGTTGTATGAGGAGGAAGGCAAAAAATTACAATTTCATGAGTCCTTGCAAACTGAATAGAGTAAGGTTCGAAATGAGAGCTATGCCCATCGAGCAAGAGAAGAATAGGTCGTTGCGATGGAGTATTTGGTAAGAAGTGATCAGTCAGCCAAAAGTTAAAGAGTTCCTGGTCGACCCATCCATTATCGCTGACAGCAAAACGTGACCCAGTAACTTCATCCTGAGTCCATAGTGGACTGATCTGTTTTCCTGCGAAGATAATAAATGGTGGGATGATTTCATCAGTAGCACTACCACACGCCAAAACAGTTACTTGAGACTTTTGCCCTAAAGTTCGATAACGGACTTTTTTTTGGCCTTTTCTTGCTACAACCTTGGGTGGACGTGGACAAAGGGGCATACCAGTCTCAACCATATTAAATATGGTTTCTGGGTGTTCCGCAAAGCCGAACTGGTCGTACGTATCTTTAAGAAGTTTACAGTAATTGTCCATGTTTTTTGCACTGATGGCATCAAGCCTGACACCAGCAGTTGAATCACCTACACGCAGTCGAAGATTTTGATTTCGTCGTAAAAATTTATCCCACCATCCATTACTCACTCGTTCTCCTCTTATTAAACAAATAATCAGCTAACAAGGCTTCTTCCTCCGTAGATAAGTACGGTACAGGCCCAGGACTCACTCCGTGTACCACTTTCCCACTTACACGATCCTTTAAAGTTGATCTTGGAACTCCATGTGCATCTGCGGCTTGATTACAAGACGTGCCCAGTTTGACATCTTCAATAGCAGCAAGCATTTCACTGTCAGTCCATTTCTTTCGCAAAAACCTTCTCGAAAGTGTAGGACTAGCAACAGGCCGTTTCCGTCTAAAACCTTTTTTCTTCTTGTTAGGCATTCTGTATGAAAATAAACAAATGATAGTAAAGAAATATTATTTGAATAAAGATATTAGCTCATATTAGCTATAACCTACTGATTATGTATAACCTCGATAGTGGTCACACTTCGTTGAGTGCCAGATTTCGAAATCATTCTTATCTTTTTTAAAGCAAAAATTTAGCTTGCAGGCAGTGCAGGTATATTTTGTCAGAACTTTTGTGTGATTTACAATCCTACAATAACCGCAATATCCAGGTTTAGGTAAAAATTTTAGCTGATGCGGAGCCCTAACAGAACATTTAGAAAAAGTTGACTTGTGAGTCCATAAAGTGCTGTCCATCCATTGTTTGTCTGAGAGAGGTTATCTATCCTGTTGCCTAGATACTTTTCCACCCATTCACTCCTAACACCATACTGTCATTAGCTATTAGGCAAAGAAAACAAACTTCACTCACTGCCTAAGGCCAAAAGCATGTGGTCTGTGCACAACACAAACTAGTATCAGGGGGCTAAGTAACCAGTACAGCAGTACCAGGGGGGCTACATGAATCTTGGCTAACCTAACTCAATTTTAGAGCTACCGCTAATTACATAGCTGCACTTCTCAACTTCGGCAATAGATACTTACCAAAAATACTACTGCAGGACAGCCGCCGTTAACTTTTCACGAGCTGGAAGAGCGAGAGACTTCAACTCTTAAAAGAAGGGCAGGGCTTCCCTACTCCTCTACAGCCACTTCTTTTTCTTTTAGGAACCGCGCTTTCCCCGGGAAAAAATGAAGGATTACTAAATATTGCTAAGCAACCTCCCACAAAAATGGAAAGGGGGAAGGTTATAGTTACTTTGTGTTATTCTTTAGCTAAGCAGTAGCTGTAACACACAACACTTTCACACACACACACACACTTGATCACTGGACATACCAACACAAGACTTACTTTCGTGGTTAGACTATTGGACAATGGATTTTCAAGTAAGGAACAATGCAACACTGCTGCGTAAGATGCATAATGGTGACAAATAGTGCATTAACTTATCACAGCCACTCATTGAATAGAAAACGAACTGCACCCACAAAAGAGAATTCAAAGCAGTAAACAATTCAATTCCATTGGATGATACAGGTAATGATTGATAAACAAGAGGATTCTGTTTAGTGAAGTTTGGGTCGGGGTAAACGACCGTGTTACCACTGATAGTGTCTCGCTTGCTTCACTTGCTTGCCAATAAACAATCTTCAACTCAATTCCATATGCGTATGTGTACCCTTTTTTGCCGTAGGGTACATGTAATATTTTTTCTACTGAAGTACCTGCGCATGATATTAATTTCCTTCGCAACATTTTATTGCGTGGTATTTGTTGAAACAAAAGAAATAGCTAGGGAGCTAGGGAGGTTAATGCCAGAAACTAAGCAACCCAAACAGCAGAAAAATGGAGACGAGACACACACACACACAAAATGAAAAAGACTTGTCTTTTTGAAAAGTGGCTAAAAAGCTGCTACTATAGAGCTGGTAAGATATATAGTAGCTATTTATATCAAAACTGCATTAGCCAACTTAATGTGAACCATTGTCTAGTAATGCAGGTTTATATATATCCTCATTCCACCAATGATACAAAATAGTTGCTGGCAATTGAGATTGTCTCAGAGAGGAGACTACATATTTATTAATTTAAATGGTATGCACCTAACTACAAAAAATAGTATCACACATTAACTCACTCAATTAACTTAATTAGTATCCAATTAATTAAAACCATGCTTTTGCTGTCAGACTTTTAAGTGAGAAAATTACTTGGTATTAACCCTCAGTGCTGGCTTTGGTTTTAATAGCCTTCACAATAGTAAAGCTTAATACAGTACCATCTGGCATTTGTAATGGATGAACAGAGGAAGACACTATAAGGTGAAGTCAGTCAAGATTCTGAGGTATTTATTAATTTTATATATATGTGTACATGTGACTTGCTCACATGTCTACTAACTTAAAGTTGTTATGTGGTTTCAACAATTTGTATTTTTTTGCAGCCTCATTTAATTACATAAAGTTGGTGAAGCATTATAATTATTCTTATTGCATAGAAAAATAGGGTATATGCTTTGATTCAGCTTATAATTGTAAGTTAACCCTTTGCCATTACTCAATTCTGTGCCATCACAAGTGAAATTATTATATTTTCGCTTTCTGTTGGTAGGTAACATAGTGATTGATGAAATATGCAATGAGCTATGCATTAGGGAATTCACTCTCCTTTAGCTCATAAAAAGACCTCATGTGCATGAAATAATTTCCTTACAATTATACTAAATATTCATTGAAATAAATCTCCTGTATCTCCCAGGAGAAAGGCATTCACTAACTTGTTAAAGTTTTTGTCTATTATTTCTTTTTTTTTTGCTAATAACAAAAGTATGGCAAGAACTACAATATTGACAAAAGTTACAGATGTAGAAAAACAGAAGGATTTTTACCATATTCATCCACACAAGTAAGAGAAGCTATCCTCCTGCTAGAACAAATATGAGACATCAAATTGGTGAGTCTGCAGCAATTGGTCTCCCTAAATTAAACAAAAATTTTTTTATTCTATTTACATTTCCATCACAACAAAATATTTCTATAGCAAAGCTATCAAGTTTGACTACGTTTTCAGTGACATTAACTTCAGAAGCGACAGTGACTGGGTCTATTCTTTGCAAGAGATGTACTGGGCAAGCACCTTTGGGGGGGGGGGGGGAAGGGAAATTGCCTGGTTGTCATAAAAAAGGAACAATTTGCACAACACACTGAGTGACAATATTACCACATGTAAACGTAATTAACACTGCAGTACTTTTCTACATATTAAAAAAACAATGGAGTTGTGCCCAGGTAGGTTGAATGGTTACAGTTTGGACGTAAATCAATGGATAATTGGCAGTATTCTCTAACAAACACAACACAAATAGACAGGACAACTACTACAACCTTATCGTGCATGTGCGCTGCAGGTTAATATTTGTTTGCATCCCATATTATTCAGATGTCGAAACTAAAAAATAAAATAAAATAATTTTCTTGGCTACAGGTGTGGATTGACAAACCAACAGATTTTTTATGACGTAACCAGGGTTGTTTAAACATCACATAAAAGTGAGGGTCAAAGTACAAATACACATGTGTGGGGCTGGAGAGCAGTAGAGAGAAGAAGAAAGAGGAGAAGAGATAAAGAACATTTGACTGTGTGCCGTTTGCAAAGTTGTAGTCATTATGTGTGTGCATTATTTAGAGTGTTATAGCCATGAGAGGTAGTATTGTGCTGTGTCATTGTGTCGTGTGCAAAGTATAGTCATGTGAGGTGTGCATGGTTTAGATTGTTTTGGTGCTCCTAAATAAAGTGGGAGCACGTGTCTGTTAATTTAGTTTTGTCTTTGTTCTATTAATTCTGTCTTTCTTGTTACTGTTTGTGTGTGTTTGGATTAAAACGCCTAAACTCTCACTGATCGGTTGGTGGCTTGTAAAGGGTAGCTAACAACAACGCCGCTAGGAAGGAGCCACGGAACTTGGTGGCAGCTTATCGTAATACCCGGTGCGGCTGGAATCGACGTAAAAACTCTAATTCTCAACCGCAACCCCCCACAACTGGCGGCAGCGGTGGTCCACAATATGTACATCCAAACATCCTGATTTTAAATTGTGTTGCCCGTGAAGTGTACCACTTATTAACCCATTCACCAGCATCAGTGCCATATGGCACTCGCCGTTCATCCACACTTCTCCAATTAAAAAAACGATTATCCAATATAACGTTCTAGATTTTTGCTTATACGTTGATGTGATGCAGTACTTCCTGTAATAAAAAAACAACAACTTGAAATGGAAGCAGTGGTACTTAACTTTTTTTTAAATATGGCTACTGAAACGCTTACCTTGGAGTGTCATTCAGCCCGAAATTTTTTTTATTGTACAAGGCTCTGAAAATCAGTCAGTTTTAGTCACCAACTACCCAGAGACCATTTTAGAATGCATTACAGTAACGTATCACACAAAACACTTAGAAACAATGTCACATAATTAAGAAATAAGTCACAAGTACCTTAACAGAAGGGAAAACCAAATATTTGTGAGCTATAAAAAGAGAAAGAAGAGAGTACTGTTTGCCATTGATGCAGCTCAATTCAACTGCACAGGGTGCAGCATATCGTCAGAGTACTACTAGATACTATCCTGAAATTGGTATTTGCACACACACACACACACACACACACACACGATTCATACATGGACGTCCGGAAGGAGTTCAGAATGTGGTAAACGAGGCCACAGATATTGCGTACAGAGAATAGCATTAACTTATAAACGCAACCTCTACGTTTAAGAGAAACTTGCATATATTTACTTTTGCCATCGACCTGGCTCAAATTAAACTGACGGTATTAAACAACACAACACAAATCATAATCACTTACCATCCATTTCTCCGCAGCATGTAAGATACTAAACCGGGAATGCAAAGAATCCATGCAAGTCTGACAGTAGTAATACTGAGGTCCACATTGCAAGCATCTTATCAGGGCATAATTTTCTTGGCAAAGTGTGCAAGTTTGATCAGTAGGCATTCCCTCTGCTTCAGTAACTGCAGATAGCATTTTCTTTCTTATTGCCGCCCAACCTATGGTAGATGATTTTGACTCTATGGAGTACATAGTAGGCTCCTCTAAAACTGGTTGCATTTCATTCTCCAGCACATCTGCAGACCTCGATGCAACAGATGCTGAGGGATTAGGATTTGGAGTATTTTCACTACTCTCTATCTGGTCTAATGAAGTTCAAGCCCTGGTGCAAATTCTTCCTGCTAGGAGCACCGAAAGAAGGTCTAGAAGTCCATTTTAGAGGCTGGAGGACAAAAGATCGACGAGCCATTAAACCCACAGAAGGAGCACGGCAGACTATAGTACGATGACAGTAGGCGTGGCTCATGAGTAGGTGGAGTTTATTTGGAATGTAACGTACAGTACTTCCAGGACTAACTACGTACATTCCCTTGATTTCTACTTCCCGAACTGGGTGCACGAGACTAAGTTGTGAGAACATGGTTGAGATGACCTTGGAACTCCATCAAGAGCATAATGTGAACAGTAGGAGGTTTCAAGTAGCATAATTACTGAAATGATGAGCATTGCTAACGTAGCATAAAACAAGAGCATAATTGCCAACCCCTACGTGGGAGCCTAGAAAACGGGTAGCAAAACATAGGCGTACGATTAGTTTTCTGAGAAAATTGCGGGAAATATGGGGCGGTCCGACCCAACCACTAGTTGAATTTCGCCCATCAACCACAAGTTGAATTCCGCCCACTGAATTCCGTCCATTGAATTCCGCCCACCGTCGTAAAACTTTCAGAGCTAAAAAGGCTTGCCGATGGCTGCTGAAGATGGCCTTGAAAGCTTGCCTTCTGAGACGGGTTACTCCAGCAATTCAGCTTCAGATGATAACAATGAAGACAAGGAAGGAACCTCAGAAGATCTATGTACTCCTCGGTATGGATCAGTTAAAAAACCGTTTTGTCTTAATCGTGACCAAGATCAAATAAGTTTGATTAGGTCTCCTGAGAATGTGCGGACAAGGTACGAGTCTTGTCACGATCTGGGTGGAGAAGGAGACAAAAAATTAGTTCACATTTTCATAGAATCCATACTTAAAGAATATGGGTGGGATAAACACGTACTGAATGCGATTTCTGATATTTGTGTGGCAGCTCCAGGTATTGAATTTAGGGAGGTTCCTGAAAATGAAGTAAACCACAAATTTTTGATTCGTGTGTATGCAGGAATGTATGGAAGTTATGGAAGCGAAAGTAAAACTTACTCTAATATATGGGAGTGTGAACTAGGTATTTCTGAAATGGTCCACATTTATTTAGCATGTAAAGAAATACCCAATAATATGAAAAGAGTTAGTCTACATGAGTTAATGCATGCTCTCGGATTTGAACACGAACATCAGCGAGAAGATGGTAAAAAATATATGAATTATCCAGAGAGTAAAAAAATTCGTAGAAATATACATAAATATGTATCTGAAAATTTTTTGCCAAAGAATGATTATTATGGCCTTACAGACTTTGATCCCCTCAGCATAATGTTAAATGAAGAGATGGAGTCGCTAGGTTTTATTAGAAAAGAAGATAACCCTGCTTGGAAAATTAAAGCGGGAGAGACATCTGCAAATGAAAAGCTAAGTGAACTGGACAAATACTCTCTAAACATTATGTTTAGGCCATGTGCTACTAAGGATTACTACATTCCAGTATTGAATGCATCAAATGGGATGTATTATTGTGACAGAGAAGTGATGTTACATCATAATTATCCAGACAATAGTTTGGCTAGGGACAACTTGTGCCAGAAAGGTGGTCCAAACTGTCCAGCTTGCAGAACATTATCTTTTCCAACTGAGAATGGCATAAAGATTACAGATAAAGAGCAAGGCTCGTCTGGGTTTGTATATTGTGGAAAGCAGTTTGAACCCAATATGGTATGTGGACCACATATTGGATGGCCTTGTGAAGATTGTCAAAAAATAATTAATAGCTAGTATTATTGGCCACTTGTTGAATTGTTGATTAGTACTGGTTGAACATACACATGTTTTACACTTTAGTTGCTGTAAATGACACTCACACACACTTAGCTAGCTATCTATCAATGCAAATTTATTGTGCATTTACTTATTATTCATTTACTTGATAAATTTAAAAATAAAATTCGACCAGTTGGGCACCAGGTTCAGGAATATTTTGCGATTGAACGTATCGAAGATTCCTGGAAACCTTGAATGGGAAATATCGCACCCAGTTCAGGTACTTTTCCCCTATTCAGTATAGGGATGAATTAGTGGCACTCGCCGGTGTCACAGGAAAATTGGTCCGGGCAAATTGCGGTCCGATCGGACCAAATCCGCTAGCGTTATGCGCGGCGCTATAGTCGGTCACATGATTTGATTAACCAATGAAATGAGTTTTTTGATAAGAACTGCGGGACTGTAGAGCGTTATTGGTCCGGGCGGATAAAATCTGCTAGCGGATACAGTCCCCCCCCCCCCCCCCCCCCCCCCCCCCCCGGACCAATAACGCTAGCGGATTTGGCCCGTCATCTGCTGATTTGGTCCGCCTAGTTTATCGTCTTCCACGACAACTATTGCACCGTTTTGGGGGTTCAGGAGTCTTCAAGTAGAGGTATGTTCACTTTACTATTGAGCTCTAGCAATTTTGATGTAGTTCAAGTTCCACTGTTCACTACTATAAATGTAAGAAAATTCCACAGGATATCATCTAACTTTTTTTGTAACTAAATTCAATTAGACTGACATTTGAGCCTCTTGCAGGGATTGTAATCACTAGTATGTAATGCTTGATGCCATATGAATTTCTTAGTGGCTTAGGTATTTGCAACTTTTATTTCACAAAGCTTGGCTAAAACCATTTGGTGGGTTTGGACGTTCAAGTGAATAATTTTTTTGCTTTTTATTTTTCAGATTACTTATTCCACAGAGTATTTAAGAATTGATATAATAGTTGTTACCCAAGCATTAAGCTACATAAAAGATTCAGATTCAACTTGAACCAAAGAAACTACTACTAGCTAAATAAGCTTCATTTTCATTTCATACTGGAGAATATCGTGAGTCTGTTGGCTTAGTATTTACATGAGTGCCACAGGCACAAGTGTAAATAGAACCAATCAGACGAATTAAATAAATTTATTATGTACTGCTCATGTGTTGATGCCATAGCTATGGCATTGTAAACACCATAAACAAATTTGTAACCTGGAGGTACGTAATAACCCAACGTGATAACTGTGAACTTACCCTAGGCCTCATCCTTTAGTGCATTTTCTATGTAGCAGCAGTTATCAGGACCTGTTCAGTATTATAATAAAAAATATCATGATATTTTTTCCTATATGTTCAAAATTTGCTTCTTATTGTGTGTGTGTGTGTGTGTGTGTGTGTGTGTGTGTGTGTGTGTGTGTGTGTGTGTTGTTCTCGTGCTTCTAAAAAGTTTTTCTACCTGTTAGCTATAAAATATTTCCTAAAATGTGAGGTTTTGCTCTTTTTTTTTTTTCCAATTATGCCTCTTATGTTTATGGCTTCATTTATGGTATGGCATGGATGCATGCAATATTTGTCTGCTTTTATCCTACTAGTACGAAACTTTGAAGTTATAAAAAAATGATGATTTTTGAATTTGAAAAAAAACTGTGATATGACCTTTGATAACTTTTAAATTGTGATACATAGCTATGCAGTAATTAGATTATACTGTAGTGATTGCATACTTTTATCAAGCATGTCCATATTTGCTTACTCCGTGAAGACTTCAGTTTGAAAGTTGAAATACCTTTTTCACGTTTTTGGTTGGGCTGAATAATGATGACAATGTGGTGACTAAACTAATTTAGATTCTCCACTGCAATTACATAATGTAGTGTATAACATTGCCTTTCTGTTCATTAAACCTTTTTGCAAACTTAATTGCTACTATTCCCTTACTACAATGACTGCTTTTTAATTAGTTACTATTATTAGCTAAATATACCCAAAAATGTTTCAGCCTCTTGCACAAGTTTTTTTAGGGGTAAACATCTCAGAAGATGATAAAATTTGGCTGATATTTCCTAGAAATTAGCAATATAACAAAAAAAATTTCAGCCAACAATAATGACCGAATTATTTAAGTAATCTTCAGTTTGAAAGGGATAATGTATGTACACAAGTCAAGTGCTTAAATTATATATACAACACAGAAGCATTATTTGACATAATAATGAAGTTGAATACAACAAAATGTAAGTGATCTTGTAGAAACTATTCCTGAGTTAGCCTCGCTGAACAAATCTGCTCAGTTGCCACTATTTTTATCTAAAGGCGGCTAAAAGGGGACCTAGTTAGGCTTAAAAGGTTTTATAAATGCTATAGCCGAACCTCACTGGATGTATCAGCTCTATAACTACTATTCTTGTCTAAAGGCTGTGGAAATAGAACGTTGTTCACCAAGGTAAATACACTTTTAGTCGATAGTTGCAAGCCTCGCTTAAATAGCTTCTGTCATTGATTAGTATTTTTATCTGTCAGAAATGGTAGCTATGGTGGTATAAAATAGTTAAACCATGGCAACTCTCAGAATTATCGCTGGATAACTCCTCAAACCAATGGATTAGCTATTACATATTCTCCCGTATTTTATGCTATTTATTGCCTCCAAGCAGTGCGTACATAGCGAGTAAGAATTGAAAAATGTACTCTGACTGTTTGAGAAAAAGTCTAAATCACTTTCACATGATATTTTCATTTGCCTTCGGCTCCCATTTTATACTCTGACTCATGCTATGTACAATACTTGAGTCAGAGTACATTAATAAGAGAACTACTTTACGAGCACTTCAAATATTTTCAAAATATTTTTATTAATCATTTCTAATACGATTTCAATAGATTTTACTCGCTACACGCGTGCTACATGGAGCATTCAATAATCAAATGATCTGCTTGCCACATTGTGTGAAGACATGGTATTAACATGTTAGAATTCCTTTAGAACTATTCATTATAACAGGCAATTAGAGGATACACGTAATATCATTGTCAATTCTCAGTTGCTTCATTTGCTCTTGTCTATTTTGAATTAAAAAAGATCAGGTTTTGTATTTAGAATATACTGCATTTAAAACTTGTCTCACAATTATATTCATTCGGTGCAGCAATTATGTACATAAAGGGTGCGTGGTTAACCACATGGCTCAGCTACCTCACTATAGTTGGATTGTGCAGAAACCAACAACAAAAGAACAAGCATCACAGGCATAACTAGCATGAGGACTGTATAGCCACAGGAACCAATGCACTCACTTGTAAACACTTACGGAAATATTGGGGCTGTTACAAGAGTAATTTAGTGGAAATAAAATTTGTAGATGTTTTACTATTTATTTTTTAACTATTTAGTATAATGTTGACGTGTCAGAGATGTATTCTAAGCAATTTAGATCTTAAACGACTGTTTTTATTGTTGATGTTGCCATCTTCATTTTCTGCTATTACTATTCCTTTAGAAGTTACCACTTATGTACAGAGAACTAATACTCGTCTTATCTTTTTGTTTGAATACTAGAAAGATAAACCTGGAATAAAGGTATGCATTCATATAAATATGATTTTTAGGGTGTATTTATATTAGTCAAAAATCAGGTTTTTAATTTAAAATTCATCAGACTTAAAGCAATGCTTAAATGATATGAAACATATCATTGTAAGTAATGATATGCTTGCTCAATATTTGCTACTTGTTGTCCTAAATAGTTATCGTTTAGTTTGATTTACCATCTAGAATTGTCAGCTTGTTAATTTAGCTAATGATGCAGGAGGATATGTTATCTTGATCAAGTTATTAGATTTCAAGTATGTGCTATGAAAACTGAAAAAAGGTATCTATGAATAGAAATGCCACCTATTGAATTAAGAAATTCTGTACTTGCACCAGTTACCATTACTGGACTACATGTGTGTATGGGTGTGTGTTTGCGCATGCGTGCATGCGTGCGTGTGTGCATGCATGCGTGCGTGTGTGCATGCATGCATGCGTGTAAATATAGCTAAAGAATCACTTATTCTTTCAAAGTATTACCTATTCCCCTCTTTTCCCTCTCTCTTTTCCTTCCTTCTATTCTCCTTCCTTCTATTCTCGATACTTTATTCCCACTCACCTCCAACCCCCCACCTCCTCCTCCATATTATTATTATTGTTATTATTATTATTATTATTATTACTATTATTATTATTATTATTATTATTATTATTATTATTATTATTATTATTATTATTATTATTATTATTATTATGTGTATATCAACTTTGTGTGAGTCCAGGTGATTGTGCATGGCTATTGTCAAGCCATTGGACAATATGATCCTGGAACACTCTCACCTCTCATCAGTGGCGTAGCTGGAGAGAAACTGCTGGAGGGTCCTAGTTTTGTGACCTATAAATGTATGAACCAAGTTTAAATTGAATTTATGACTAATTGATAAAATATTTTTGATGGGGGCCAAGGCCCTCCAGGCCCCCCTCAGCTACGCCACTGTCCCTCATAGGTTAATAATGAAGAGTTAACAAAAAAGTGTGTGTGTGTGTGTGTATGTGTGTGT
>WLWD01003760.1_pt1 | contig 15249 bp, 15 predicted proteins | sample 6712731 | NCBI WGS metagenome assembly WLWD01 (sample SAMN12718690, study PRJNA576275) | sponge metagenome | isolation source: marine sponge | host: Mycale hentscheli | place: New Zealand: South Island, Marlborough, Capsize Point | collected 2014-11-01
ACTATGCCATTATCATGTCTCTCTCACTTGAGTCACTATGCCATTATCATGTCTCTCTCACTTGAGTCACTATGCCATTATCATGTCTCTCTCACTTGAGTCACTATGCCATTATCATGTCTCTCTCATTTGAGTCACTATGCCATTATCATGTCTCTCTCACTTGAGTCACTATGCCATTATCATGTCTCTCTCACTTGAGTCACTATGCCATTATCATGTCTCTCTCACTTGAGTTACTATGCCATTATCATGTCTCTCTCACTTGAGTTACTATGCCATTATCATGTCTCTCTCACTTGAGTTACTATGCCATTATCATTTCTCTCTCACTTGAGTTACTATGCACTCTACGTGTGTTTGTATATCTCGTGCGCTCAAACATGAATCAATTCCTTCCCATCCTCACTCACCACTCACTTGGGAAATCTCACAGCTAGTAGCCATAATATCTCTAACAACTATCACAAATGAAGTATAACAAAGAAGCTATTAGAATGGCAGTCATAAACTCAAGATTAGTTATGATATACCAACTTTACTGCACTTCAAATCTGCCATGTTGAACTAGAGTAGGAAATACATGAGCAGAAATGTAAACAGACGCTCTCAGAAACGCACACAATAAACTGGTCTAACTTATGCCGAACTAAGGCTGTAATATCATCACACACACCATAAAGAGGAGGGAGGGAGTTTGTGACATGTGATGAAGGAACACTGTTAACTAGGACATTGCCATGACAACAGCTGTAAATTTCACTCACAGAAAGTACGGCTTTCTTCACAAGTACAGTATCATCGACACAGTCAAATAACGCCAGCAGGACCAGATGACCATGTTCCTCTGAACACACCTTACCGACTAGACCTTTCAAGTTCTTTACTATCACCTTTCTGTCCTGCAGTATCACACACAAACATATGATTCTCTCTGAACCCAGGGCTGTGACCACCCCTTACCTTGGCTGTCCCATGCCACAGGCAGTGCATGGTGAGTCTCGAGCCTTCCTTGGTATGGAGCACATGAGGTAGATGCTCCCGCACACATTCTATCAGTTCCTACGACAACCAGGTTATACCTACTGTAAACACACACATACACAGTACCATGGCAACCTACTGAGCGTGCCTGTGAAGAGCAATGTTTGATGTAGTCTAACAGAGCTCTGTGGACAATGCTGTGACGTATGACTTCTCTAGAGAAAGAAATTGGTATTTTCAAACTACATGATTCATTCCTTTAGAGTGCTTACTTGTCAATTAGTGGCATTAGAGAGTCCTTCATGTAAGTTAGAATCTTGGTGGCCTTGTCGGGATGCTGACTCAGCACATCTCCCAGAACATCCTGCCCCTGAGGGGATGAAGGGGAGGAGTCTGAGATGATCTTATCCTTGAATAGAGCGAACTCTGACCCATAGAACTCAAGCACGAGAGCCGTCCTCTGCTCCAGGTTGGCGTATTCGTTGTACGCAAACTCGATCACTTCACTAGCTTCAGCACGACGTATCAACTTGCGCACATGCCCATAGAGACGACTGATGATCTGCTGTCTACCCTCAACAGAACTGAACAATAAGAGGAAAGCTAATAGTGAAACCACACCCTATTTGATGAAACCACACCCTATTTAGTGAAACCATTTCCACTAAACATAACCCTATTTTCTGTGAAACTGATCACTCAAAATTGCCACTCAAGATTATACACATCCCAAAATAAGAGACCACATTCTAAATAAGAGGCCACACCCACTAGACTGACTCACCAATATCTCAGCAGGCTCTTGACAACAAAGCTGGCATATTTCATCTTACACAAATCTACAATACAGTCTGACCACACCCACAACACACATTAACAGTTAAAATGGTGGATCAAAATAAAATAAATTTAAAAAAAACAAAACAGAACATCAGCTACTGAGTTCACTGCTGCACACCACAACAGATAGGAGTTCAAACTAGCACTGCATACATTGCACGAGTTCAGAGGAGCCATTTAATCAGCAATACTGGAAACAACAGCTAGCTGGCAATGATTGTTTACTGTACTGATGATCTTTACCAACTGTAATTAGTCTCGCTACTAGAACCAGTTTGAAGTCACCTTTCAACTCTGCCAGGATATCAGCTCTGTGCTGATCAGTGCCATGCTTGAGACAGCTCTGAACCACGCGTGCCGTATCGTGCTTCAAAGCCAGCTACATACACACACACACACCTCAGATGTTATGAGTGTAATCAATAACTCCGCCCACTGACCTCCTTGAAATGCCCGTGTGCCAATGCCATGATTTCCTCCAGTGCCAGTGTACGGCTCGGGGCGTTGTCTTGCTGCCGGAGGTGCTCCCAGATCACCTTGCTCTCCCGCACCAGTTCATAGCCACACTTCTCACTCTTACGGTGCATCAACCGAGCCCTCTTTCCAGCCCGCTCACTCCCCGCCTTCTTCTTGACCACACCCCTACTCTTGGTCGGCTTATTGGTAGAGTCTACCTGACCGGAGTCAAGACGAACTTTCTTAGATGATTCTTCCGCAGACACAGTTGAACTCTGAACCCCACAAGGAGAGAATTTCATAACACAATCAATTCTCCTCACTGTATTAGTTGGCGAGTGAAGTGAATCACTCGGGGGGGGGGGGAGAGTGAAGTGAATCACAGTCAGGAATGAACAGATTCACAACAGCAATGTATGTATTTATATGCGTGGAATATTAGTAGAACGTGATGAAATAGATGACCACAGGGTACAAACTTGTGGGCCTCGCAAAGCTGATGTGGCTAGCCTTCTCGTGTAGCCAGACCCTTTACCAATTGCTACGCGGGAAAAGGGTTTGGTAGACTGACATGCGTGCCTTGGCACTTTTTCCATCAACTCTGTAAGCAAAAGTTTATAAACTTATTACTTTATGAGGAACTTCTGAGCAGATACATGTATGTGTGAGTGAGAAAATATGTTAGTAACGTTGCTCATGTTTCTGTGCTTAGAAATCTTTTTTTTTTTTAAACAAAAAGGCAATTAGCTGTCTCTTTCCTTTATATACCCTTAGCTCCACACATCGTCTTCACTGCCTGATTTCATCATTACTCTGGTCCACCCCATAACTCTTCAAAAAAAGCTATTCAATTTCGGACTAACTCCACATTGGCGTAGGTGTGGTTTCTGCCTCAGTTGATATATCAATATTACTGGCACTTGTGACGGCAAAAAAATCTGAAGAGAGAGCTTTGACACGGCTGTCTGTTGGAGAGTTGCATATAGAAATACAACACACGCAACATTTTGAGTAGTCTTACTTCACAGGATATTACGTCACCTATTGTTCGTGGTCTCTCCAATTAGCGAGGGGAACTGAACAAACTGCTCAATGTCAGTCTACTAGACCCTTTTCCCGTGGTGATTGGTAAAGGGTCTGGCTATGCGAGACTACCTTGAGGCAGAGCTGGCTAGCCATGTGGCCAGCCTTGGGAAAGATATTTAATGCTCGAACTTCTGTTTAGTGTTTCAACCACTGGAGGATACAATGAAACTAGAAACTATTGAGAGTTAGAGAACACTCAAAGGCAACTAGCTATCTATAAAAAAAACAACAACACTACACTCTCAGCCAGGGATTTTTAAGGAGGCAGTTAGCCTCCTCTTGCGAGACTAAGTGAATCTATGAATGTGTAATTTGAAATATAGCTCACCCACCATTTGTGCTGAAGCACACTAGTCTAGACACACTTCCCACACCAACACATGCCCAGCACATGTCTCCTGTTATATAAATCTATTGTTAGTCATTGAGACCTTCAACATTTTAATGTTTGTTGGGAGTTACTGTATATAATGTGTCTTGTAGAAGCTTGATTATTAACATGGAAACAACTGTAAATATCTAACATAATCAGGATCACTAACTAACTGGTAAAAGGTAGTCAATTAGATGCGTATAAATGCATACCTTTCTTTTCAATGAGGAAGCTCTGCCTTTCTTTTCATCTTTCACTTTCCTAGTAGTCTTCCCATTATTTCTGTTGGTCTTAACAGTCTTCTTCTTCTTGAAAACTGTCTTACTTTTCTTGCTTACCTTAAGTTTAGAGTTACCGCCTTCTCTAGTAACTCCAGACTTAGACCTGCGTGACATACATATAGCTTAGCAACTGGGACGGCTCTATCATCTCACATACTTAGACAACCCCTTCTTGTTTGGCTTGCCCATACTCCTGGACTTGCACACCAGCGGCCAGCGCGCGTACCGTAGCTTAGTCTCGCGGGCCAGACTCTCTGGAGGCGCGCGCGCAAGCGGCACGGAAAAGAAAAGAGAGTCTGTGACGGGGGGGGGTATAAAATACAGACCAGGACCAGACCACGCCAGACCAGACCAGACCACACCTACCACACGTAAACGCTCGTGCACCAATGACTTTAAACTCGCGGACAAAGCCGTGGAAGCAAGTAAGAAAAAGAGTGAAAATACGGACCAATTGGAATAACTGGTATGTTATTTTATTTATTGTTGTTGTGAGCAAATAAACACTGGTATATTATCATTGTTTGTTTTATTGTTTGTTTTATTTATTGTTTTTGTGAGCAAATAAACAAAAAAAATTTTAACAAAATAATAATCTAGACAATGCAAGCATAGGAACTGAAAACTAGTGTTGTTCACTACTAAACAAATAAACCCCTACTTTTGTTTAGAAAAATGAAATGGTACATAGCCTTAGATTAGGTACATTAAATATTACTGTTCAATATATTGTACTTTTCACTCGTCATAAAATATTTAATACAAACATTTCAACCATTATTCAATGATATAATCAGTGTGTGGATGATATTTCAGTGAAGTAACTATGTCCACAAGAAATGTTTCTATGACAGAGCTTTAACTAACAAACATGTATCCATGACCTAATTTATAACAACCTACAATAATAGCTGTAGGCTATATGTGGTTAAACAACTATAGACTGAAGGCAATAAACCAAAATCTCTATTCATTGCTCACTCACTTTAATTTGCCATGATTCTGAATAATACCTTTTGTATAGATCTTGCTGGGGGTCTATTACTATTGCATTTTCCCAATCAATTTCATGATTCTTTTCAATTGCATGGTGAGCAACTGCAAATAGATTGGTATCCATTAAACTTAATGCTCTTTTGTGTTCTTTTACATAATGCTGTAGGATTCGTCCAGTTCGACTTATGTACATCATTTTGTAGGTTTTACATTATATTTGATATACCACTCCTTTTTTGTGGAAGGATGGAATGACTTTTGCATCGACTAGTATCCCTTTTCAGTGTCCTGTTTGGTTTGAATGTAGTTTCAATACTAAGTGATGTAAATTCTCTTGATGCTTCAGATAGATATTCCATATAATATGGTAATTAGGGAGTTTTTCCCCATACTTTTTATGACTTGATTGTGTACCATTCCTCTTAAATGAAATAAATCTGATAAACCGGTTTCCTTTAGGATGTAATTGCATGTAAATCTTCCTTGGCTGTGTCCTCACAAGTGCAACAGATCTTTCCTGCTCTATTAAAAAGTGTTTGGGGTGATGGGTGTCACAAGAAAGATATTTGTTCGTGTGTGTTGTTTTTCTTTGGTTAACAAACTGCTATCACTATTGTGCATAATCTCAATGTCCAAAAATGCCAATTTACCATCACATTTGTTCAATTGTAAATTCTATAGATGGTTCTATTGAGTTTAGATAGATTAGAAAGTCCTCAATCAAGTCTACTTCCATTGCTGTGTAAATGTCATTCACATTAGAATTGTTGTGGTAGAGATTCCAGATTTTTTTAGTTTTTGTTATTCATACTAGAGAAAACCATCTTGATGATTGGTTTTAGTTTGTTTGATTTTCCCAAATTCTCCCAGAAGGTTTAGTTTACATCAACGCATACTGTTGAAACTAATTTCTAGCATTCGATTTTTGGCTTCTCAGGGCATGCCATTGCCTGGACGTCAAGAAGATCTTGCTTCTTTAGATAGTCATTTTTATAAGCTTCTTTTACTTCGAGCTGAAGATTGCCCAGAGATGAAAACTTGGATTTATCGCAAAGAGTACTCCTCACCTTAAATTGTTAATGAAATATTAGCTCTGATGGGTAATACTGTGCTTAGAAGTATAGTGTCAGATATTCAGAGTAGTTCCTAGTTTTCTATTATTGCTGATGAAGCAACTGACATTTCTAGAAATGAACAAATGTCATTGTCTATCAGATAGACCAACAACTATCAAATCTACGAGGAGTGTGGTTTGATTCAACTTCCTGATACTAAAGCAGCTACCATTTTTTGGTTTGCTTAAAGATGTTCTTATTAGGTGCTCACTTTCATTGGGACAATGTAGAAGTCAAGCTTTTGATGAGCAGCAAACATGAGTGGTGTGAGATGTGGGGTACAAGCATTAGTAAAGAAAGAAGAGAGTCGTGCATTATATGTTCACTGCTTGGCACATAGTCTTAATTTAAGCATCCAGAGTGCTGCTAAAAATTGCGAGTTGATAAGAACCACCATGGATTTACATACGAACTGCTCCAACTTATCAAATATTCACCAAAAAGACTTACCCTGTTTGAAAGTATTAGAACTGATATAGCAATGAGCAGTGAAATTGTTCCACCATCACTAAGAAGTCTGTGCTATCTATAGTGTATTACTGAATTATAAATCACTTCTTTAGACTCTCGAAGATGAAGTGAGCAAAGGAAATGATGAGTATGCTGCAAAGGCTAAAGGATGAAAATGGAATGTTTTGGTATTTTCCTTGGGCTGAAATTGTCATATTTCATTTTCAGTGCATCAGAAAGATTTTCTAGTAATCTTCAAGCCAAAAATAACACAATATAGGAAGCCACTCGAGGAGCAAACCTTTTAGTTTCTCATTGTAAGTCAGTCCATGCAGAGTCCAAATTTGATGCATTTTATGCTGATGTTCTTGAACAGTTTGTTGGATTGACTGAAGAACCTTGTTTCCAAGGTATCGTAGAAGACCAGAAGATTAGATGACGGAGAGCATCCACATAACTATCAAGTACCTAAAGATAGATATAGGCACATTTATTTTGAGGTGCTAGAGTTAGTATATGGAGAAATTGAAAGTAGATTTGATCAAGCAGACTTTTGAATCATGCAGTCCTTCAAGAATCTATTACTAAAAGCAGCTAATGGAGAGGTATTGAAGCCCGAGCAGTCCTTACTTGCATACTTGGATCGTGACATAGACACGGAGAAATTTGCTATTCAGTTGCATATGATTACAGATATGATAAAGAATGCCTTTCAGAATCATCCTATTAAGTCTGTAACTAATGTTAGAACAATAGCTGAAGGCATGAGTCAAAGTGAAGTGTTTAAATGAATGCTTGGGGGAGTACACAAAGTTTTAAAACTCTAATTCACATTTCCAGTGACCACTGCAACAGCTGAACGATCGTTCTCATCCTTGAAAAGAATAAAAACATTTCTGAGAAATTCAATGACTCAGTCAAGACTGAACAATCTGTTTACTTTATATATTCATCCAACCAGAACTGAAGATTTAGATCTCTCCCAAATAGCTAAAGAGTTCATTTCTGTGAACACCAGAAGACTTAACTATTTTGGAAAGATGTAATAATAAAATGTGTTTTCTCTCTTTTTTTTAATTGTATTTCACTCATCACTTCACAATTATTATAAATGTTAATGTAAAGATCGATTAATTATATAGTAAATTAAAGACATAATAATAACCCACTGCCACACTGAAACTGCCCTAGGAAGAGGTGATTTCTCACATGAACACCCTTAAACCACAAAACACATGCCCTGATTTCTTTGTTATGGAGCCCCCTCATACGGAAACATTTTCCTACACCACTGATAGACATTTTTTTTTACTGAATAATGATAATGAAACATTTTAATACAGTAGCTAAATGAGCAAGATATGAGATGGCTTCAAAGGGTGATATTAAAAACAGCCATAACTGATATGATGTTAAATGAGTCTGTTCTTGGAAATTTCCTCTACTATCTGCCTTCGTTTATTGACAATATCTGCCTAAAAATATAATGCAAGATAATGTGGCGAGTGGGAAAAGGACATCATACCTGAGAAAACAAGGTCTTTTCATTTAGAGCTTGATATCTTGCAAACTAAAACCAATCTCATAATAGGTGATGCAATATACTTTAAATACGTTAATTCTTACCAAACAAGTGAACACTCCACAATCATAATTGTTGGTTTGAAATGGTATGTTCTATCAACATAACTAATATAAATAGATATTATTAATAGTTGCATAAGCTACCTTTGGACAGTGCATCTTCCATTTGTACTTATTCAAAGTAGGCCTTCTATTTATTAACAGTTCCCTGTTGAAAAGGAGTATGAAAAAAAAATTACATTAGCTTGATGGGACACTTATTAGTTACCAGATTTTTTTTAAACTAGAAACTCCATCACCTCCCATGGAGTCATACCAAATGAGTTCACTGGTACAAAAATCTGCTACTGCTAAACACCAGTGATTAGCCTTACAAACTGGAAATAACATCTTCGAAAAAGTGAATGGATCTTCCTGAGGGAGAGAATAAACACTAATTAAAAAGAAAGAACTAAAATGTATGCTGGTTAGTAACCTTGATCCATTTGTTAACAGTTGAACATCCTCCTGCTTCACACAGTTTGGTGTAATAGTAACATGAGACACTGTATACATAGTTAGCCTTTCTTTTATTTCCTTCTTCCATTACTAAAAATGTGTAGGCATCAACAATCTATATAATATAAATATAATATAGCATCAATGTAAATTTACATGTAAATACTTTACCTTATCATTCAGCCAGGAAGATCCATGCAAAGTTTTTAAGTCTCTATAATTTACAGAAACACCATTTATAGTTGATACTAAGTCATCATCATTCCTTTGAACCTAAAAATAATGCAGAGCAAAATTAAAGACAGAGCAGGCAATGTGCTTAAAGTAATTATCATACTGAGTCATTCTCTGAGGGTTCACTAGCATCTAACATAACTTCACAGCAGCTTGGTGGATCCTAGTTTATATACAATGGTTATTAAAACTGATATATCGAAATATTAAGCATATATTATACAATTAATATCATTTCTTCACTCTTTGCAGTTTCAGATGATATAGGTGTACAGGAACTGCTATCTGCAATATAAAAATAACATAATATATCACTTTGAATTACATCAATTGTAACATAACTACCATTATGATTGAGCTTCATGACTTTGCATTTCCTGTGTACACAACACTGCTTTAGAACACCTGTTCCTCCAAACTTAGGTTTGTCTTTGCAGAAGTTACATTCTCCACAATCAATAGCAGTACATCCATCACATATACCACACCTCTTTCTCTTTGCTATTTATATAGTGGTACGGACCAAATCATATTGAAACAAATGAGGTTATTTTGTTGAAACAAACCTTTTCCACTATTACAAAATTTGATTGATTCTTTGTCCATAATCTGAAGGAATAGAATACAATAAATAGCATATAATTATTCCCACCCCCACTACTTAGGAATAAATTAAACATATATTACATACTATTACCGTGTTTTCCATGTTCTTTTCCTCAGTATTATTATTAGGATTCTTTGATGTAGAATTACTGCGTTTCTCAGCAGTTTCAATATCCTAGTAGTAATAATGATAAACATAAAATAATTGCAATTATTATTACGTAGTAATAATAATAATAGTAATAATAATAATAATAATAGTAATATTAAAATGTTACACATTTGTTGTACCATAGTTTTGACAAAATAATAAAAAGGAACAACTGGGTTTAGTTCCTCCATAGTCATAAGATTTTGTTTTGTTTTTTATTTTCTAAATTACATTATTTATTAGAATATGTAAACAGTAAATTAATTTATATTAATCCTAGTATTACAATGTATTTCAATAAACAGGAAATGTGGCTAAAGTGCTTATCAGCTAACCCAAATATTGGCATCAGGTGCTGCTCCAACTCGATAATCTCCAGGACGAGGAACTTTTCTCCCAGAAATTTTCTCAACTCTTGAACGAGTGTTTTTCCTAAGCTGAGTGAGGTTTACTTTTCTTTGCAAATCAATGTTTTCCAGACCGACACTTATTCTAACTGCTAAAATGTGATAGCATCTACCAGTAGAAGGACAAGTGCATGCCTCTCGAGGGAATATTGTTACTGCATGTGGACTTCCACTAGTCCCAATTACAGTAAATACTCCCAATGATTGGTTGTGACTTATCTGTTTCTTCTCAATAATAAGCCTAAAGGAATACCATTAAAAGTTGGCCAGGAGCTGCATCAATTAAATTTACCTTGCACGGGCATAGGAAGTACTTCCTGACATTTCCAAACTTTTTTCCTCTTCTGAAAGTTTGAGAAATATATTTTGCAATACATTCTATGATTATTTATGCAAACATACCAGTATTATCTTGACCAGCAACTGGCACAGTCATTTCTTCTGATTTCTTTGAGGAATCTGCATCTTTAACTTTTGAATATTTAATGTTTACAATGTTTAAGGCATTTTACCTTTTTTGCAGACATCAGCATCATCCTTGTTTTGAAGTCTTCTGACTATCTCTTCAGGTGAATAACACTTTATAAGGGACATTTCATCACTAGGTCTTGCAAAATCCTCAAATTGCTTCAATAATTTGTAAGTCCCTACACCTGAAAGGATTATCATATAGATTATCTAACTTGTCAACTAATTTTCTTACCAGATAGTCCTCTCTGAATCTCATTAAAATAGTACACTTGTAGATGGTACAATGCCAGTATAATGGAATCAACTGGTACCTCTTTCCATTTTTGCAGCTGCTTCAGAGTACTATTGAAACTCTCTGACTGATTGTTAGTCACACCAGTAAATGGATGATAGACATTTAAAGGTTCCAATACCCACCTACCAAGACTGACACTCATCTATAACGCAAGCATCATCACTTTTATTCAATACATAGTTTAACTATCAGTACCTCATTATGTATCTCAGTCATGAAATACTGGTAAAATGGTTTACTCCAGAGGAGTTGAAACTCAGCAAGTTTGTTCTCATAACTACTGGCACTGCGCTGATTTAATAAATCTCGCAAATGACTAATATATACAGGTATTTCCACAGAACTTGCTCCATGTTTTTTAAGCCATGCTTTGACCGCATTAATGGTGTGGTTCCAACAACGTAGCCAAATAACTCCGGGTAAATACTTCTCCACCGCCTCAATATAAAGTGCCAATAATAAACATGTTTAAGTAATAAAATTAATTGCTTACCATCTTAATACCAACTTCCTCATCTGTCACCAAAGGTACTTTTTTTTTCCCTTTCAATAATGTTGGAACGGAGTTTGCTAGATACTGCATAAATCTTTCATGTACGTTCTTAAACTTGCGTTCATGAATAAGAAAAAGACAAGGAATTACTGGCGAATTTGAAAACACAGTGTACCGATACAAGAAGGGAGAGAGGTAAAAATCTCCAAGTTGGAAAGTTGTGTCATATGACAGCAACTGTGGACACTTTGAGTCAATCTGAAGGATCAATTCAAATTCATGTATTAACTTGTCAAGCCCACAAATAATGACTAGATCGGGATAAGTTGTAATAACTTTAACGAAGCCATCAAGATCATATGCTATTTCATGCAAATTGTAAATTGCATCATGTGTTAGCCTGCATTTTTGCCTCTCTTTATACTGAATGTTTTTTATCTGTCTAAGGTTGCGAGGCATATACATTGATTGTAGTGTAGGAGGACATTCAGTTGGTGGATTTGAAATTGCACTTTTATAAAGACTTGAAGGAGAATTTTTTGTGTTAGTTGATAATGTAGTCAACACTGAAGGACAAGTGCGTTTAAATACATGACTATTATCTTCCTTGCTGTTACCATGAGGGAAGTCAACTGCAATGCTTTCATCACCTACATAGTGAATTACCACTGCCTTGCTAGTCTCACTAAGCAAAAAGAATACCAGCCTCTTAAATCTGTGATCATGCCCACTAGCCAAAACTGATGTGAAGTACAACTTTTTCAAAACTGGATTCCTGCGAGGAATGAATTTAGATCCATACTGGAACCAACGATATCCATCCACTCTCCAGTCATCTATTCGTTAATAAAATAAATAATTCTTTTTAACATGCAAGTTTATTAAAAGGTATCTTTTTATCAAAAGGGGGGGGGGGGGGTTATAAAGACACCTGTAGCCAAAAAAAAAAAAGAAAAGAAAAAAAAGAACAGGTGTAATGTTCCAAATGTTTGTGACAATGTAAACTATTGCTGAGACAAGAGCTTAAAAGAGATGGACAAACTTGTTAGAAAGTAGTGAGTAGCTCTATAACTTGTGAAATGATGGAGCCAAACTATAAGACCCCACAAAGACATGGCTAAAATAATGTCATGCAGTAAATTGAGCATTATACTGAATGGTATTGTGCTTTTTAGAACGGATATTAATAAAATAAAAAGATACCAAGGTCAACTACGGTCAATAGTAATGGTGAATGTTGTGCTAAAGATCATACTCCAACACATTGTTAAGACTGTTACCTGTCTTGCCATGTCTATCCCAAATAACCCAACTACATTAATTAGCTATAGGTGTTAGTTGTGTTACAATAATAATATAGACAATAAGAGCAAGGCAAGAGTAAGTGTTAGTGAGGTAAGAAATAGAGAGAGAATGAAATGACAAAAATAGATTGAATAATAGCTATAGAATGAAGTGGAGTACATGTGGTTATATGTATAAAGTTGTACAAAAGAAATGCAGCTTTTATGTAAAAGTTGTACAAATGAAATGCACCTGGCATTTGAGTACAGGTGAAAGGATATGCACCATAACAGCAGGCAATTGAAATGTTATACCTGATCCAAAATTAATTATGTGGATGCTATGGTATGGGGGTTAGGTTGTCAGTATCAGGTGTTGATGTCCTAATACTGGGTAGGTGCCACCAGAATCTTCTTCAGGATGAGTCTCAGAGTTGAGGGGATTGTGGTTGAAAGCCAACCTTGTTCCAGTGATGCAACCAGAACTAGCTTATGGTTGCAAAACTAAGCCAACTGATCCAGGCAGTGCTGGCTAGCCACTATAATATACCAAACTTGCCAGCAAGCCTACATCATTAACATGAAATGTGAGAAGAGACAGGAGGGAAGGAGCAAGTTAATTTGGGGATGTTTGTCTCATGAGAAAGAAAAAGAAAGGAATACATAATGTTGGTATTCATATTACTAATTTGAGTTAGCTGTGTGTGGAGAACGTTGAAGGTTGGTCTCCACTACATATGGCTTCATTGAACTGAAAAACCTTGTATAGCCAGTTAAGTCTTTAGTCCTGTTTGTGTAATGTGATTACCAGTTGGTGCTGAGGCTATTAGCTACATTACGAGATTTTACTGAACAAAAATTCATTTTGTATACCCAAACCTTTGTCATATTTTTTGCCTTAGATATATTAGCAGTTTGGTATTATTGTTAATTAAGTGTCAAGTATCTAACACAAAAGGGGCGGTGCGAATTAAATATTGTGGTGCTGTGCCCTATCAATTATACATAATTAGCTTATTAATTTCTTTTTCAAATTTTCTTTAACACACAATAATTTTCTAATCTGGAAGTACTTTTCATCTTACCTTTAGAGCAATCTTCCTTCCAAGAAACTAAGTAAACTTCCCCAGCCTTTGGCTTCAGTGGAGGATGTGTCTGTACAACACCTGGATTTTTGAAGTACTTCAAAACTTGCGATATAGAGAGATCGCTGCCAATACCAGATTCCAAAGGTCTGCTTAGCACTACGTTTACATCCATTTTCATAAACTCAAGCTGATGCTTTTGACAATGCGCGTGAGCGAGTGAATGTGCACGATATATATAACTAGTGGTGTGCTAGAGCACAAATGGCGAGCGAGCCTTAAACTACACTATTGTTAAATTTGATTTTAACAACTAACACTCAAGCTACTAAAATAAACTCAAGTTATTAAATTACGTATGCGGTAAAGGGGTTTCAATGTCATAGTAACCGCTCCCGCAACAGTTTGAATTGAAAAAGAAGCAACAAAATCAAATCACCTAATTTAAAAATTTCTTTGTGATATTCTTAATAGTAGTTGTAACGCACAATACTTCACACTAATTAAAAATTTAAAAATTTAAAAATTTCTTTGTGATATTCTTAATAGTAGTTGTAACGCACAATACTTCACACAACTGAACATACCTACGCAAGACTTACCCTCGTGGTTCGTCTAGTGGACAATGAATTTACCAGTAAATGCTGTTCAGTAGGGCTTATAACTGTGACAAATATCGACTAACTGAATAGAAATGGAGCTCCCATAAGTTTTTGCGTTTAAACTGCACCCGCAAAAGAATTCAAAGCAGTAAACAATTCAATTTCTAAGGTGATATGGGTAATGGTTGCTAAACCGGAGGATTCTGTTTAGTGAAGTTTGGGACGGGGTCGAACGCGGAGCGAACACAAAAATACGGAGGGTCAAAGTACAAAATGACATACATACGTCCATACATATATACAAATAAATAAACTAGTGGTGTGCTTGAGCACAAATGGCGAGCGAGCTTTAAACTATACTGTTGTTACTCAAACTACTAAAATAAAGTTGAGTTGCTAAATTACGCATATACGGTAAAGGGGATTCAATGCCATAGTAACCACTCCCCTCAACTGTTTGAATTGAAAAAGAAGCAACAAAATCAAGTCACGCTATTTAAAATTTTCTTTGTGATATTCTTAATAGTAGTTGTAACGCACAATACTTTCACACAACTGAACATACCTACGCAAGACTTACCTTCGTGGTTCGTCTAGTGGACAATGAATTGTCAAGTAAATGCTGTTGAGTAGTGCTATAACTGTGACAAATAGTGTATAAACTTACCACCGCCACTAACTCGAATAGAAATGGAGCTCCCAGCACCCGCAAAACAATTCAAAGCGGTAAACAATTCAATTTCTAAGGTGATACGGGTAATGGTCGCTAAACCAGAGGATTCTGTTTAGTGAAGTTTGGGACGGGGTCGAACGCCGAGCGAACACAAAAATACGGAGGGTCAAAGTACAAAATGACATACATACGTCCAAACATATATATAAATAAATAAATAAACAAACATCCCCGATTTTTTCATTTTTACCCCTGTAAGTGTCTCGCTCGCTACGCTCGCTCGCCA
>WLWD01002057.1_pt1 | contig 15242 bp, 11 predicted proteins | sample 6712731 | NCBI WGS metagenome assembly WLWD01 (sample SAMN12718690, study PRJNA576275) | sponge metagenome | isolation source: marine sponge | host: Mycale hentscheli | place: New Zealand: South Island, Marlborough, Capsize Point | collected 2014-11-01
TTCTCAGGCTCACTGCCTAGTATTCTCAGGCTCACTGCCTAGTATTCTCAGGCTCACTGCCTAGTATTCTCAGGCTCATTGCCTAGTATTCTCAGGCTCACTGCCTATGTATTCTCTGGCTCACCGCCTATGTATTCTCAGCGCTGCCTGTATATTCTTTGAGCTGATGGAAGCAAATTAATTTAATATTAGAATTCCACCATGTGTTAAAAATGTTACTGCAAACATGTCTTGTATCTATATCAGAAAGGCCAATCTTCCTGTAGCACATTGCCCATTTTTGTGAAATAACATGTAATGTACGTGTATTACATTGAGCGACCAATAGTTTAGTTACATGTATTACAAGTGTAACATATGTAGTATTCTTCAAAGTACTTATGTAAAGATGGTTCTGATGTTTTGTACTGCTTAGAAAAATTTAGTGGAATATTTTACAATCTATCTTTTTTTCGCTCTCTGTTAAATTCTCAGGATTATCTCAAACTGCAAGAAATTATTTGCTCACATGATTACGACGTGACGATAGGGGGACCTTTTCCACAACAGTTAGTACCCTATGTGAAGCCAACAACTTCATGTTTTCTCAAACTTTCATGTTTTCTCTGACTTCCAGAACAACTATAACATTACATTTTATTTCATCATTAGCATTCACGCATGCTTATTTGTTCTTATTTTCGTGTACCGTCGATCGTCGTGCATTGTCGATGTTCCATTTTTTGTTTATATTTATCACCCAGAACACTGTCATTGACTGTTCTTACTGGAACTCTGACGCTACCATACCCGCTAGTGGGTCTTCACTGCAGTTACTCTATTTCTGCTTGGTGTAGTGCGTGTCAATAGACTACGCTGGGATCAAGTCCTCAACTTGCTGGATAGTCCCTCTTGTACATGCACACTGAGGGCTAATAATAATAGTAACGATTTCGTGTGTTAATATTAACTTATGTTCTTCGTATTCATCAATCACCAGCATTATTCATTTAAAATCATATATAAATTTTAGTTATTTTGAATGTAAATTCAATACAGACCACTGTGTGTAAGTATTGCTGATACGTTTGTAGTTGGGATTTAGTTTGTATTGCAAGTAAGCATTGATCTTTAGAAGGATCCACAACACCTTGTGTATTGTATATCAGATAGGATTGCAATCTTCTCTTTGAATCTCTCTAGTGAGAATGTTCGCGGATTCTTCATCATCAGTGATGTGTTCCACCTCAGTTTATTTATCTTATTATAACAATCTTGTTTCAATACTCTATACTTGTATTGTATATGCCACTTAATTGTTTTATTTACCCCGCCCTTATAATTGTTATATATTTTTTGGTTAAAATGGCCCAGCTCCCCCCCTCCCCAATTCACGCGCCTGAAAATATTTAACGATTTACACCCACACTAATTGAACCACAGTTAACCACTTGCTGACTAAGCAAGAACAAACTGAGTCTACCAGACCCTTTTCCCGCGAGACTACTTAGAGCCCACCCATACCGAATCATCTTCCTACACCACTGTTGCATTGCTCTTAAATTTACTACTTTTGCATTGTTTGTAACAAAAAGAGTCCATCTGAATACTTTCTGACTGGCAAGCAACACCCCATTTTTGTAATTAGAGCAAAGATTAGTGAAGCCATCCAACATTTTGATGCCATTTGTACAGGATCCTGATAGATATGAGCACAATGTTGCAATCATAAGTACTGGTACTCTCTGTATCACATGCACATACATGAACAACTGTGGCATGTAAAATCATTGAGAAATGATAGTTTCAATTATTACAAATTATTGTATCATCCCTTGAGTAAATTGTAGAGCTTTTGCTGCTATGTCTGTACAAATTAAAGTTTTTGTTGTGGGGCTCATCACACCTGTTTCCTCATGTACAAACTCATATATTGTATACACTTACACATGTACATGTGTGTAGTATATAAAGTGCCACTGTGGTCTCCTCTTTCATTCATGTTAGTAAGAGGTACTTTCTTGCTTTTTTTTTCTTCCTTCTTACATTCATAATGTATATTTAGTTTTCTAATTAAGCATTCCTATTTAATGGTTATTATTGAGACCTTTATCGAGTAGAGATGAGCAGTGTAACATCAAGTGCTGTACTGTACTGTAGTGAAAACAGCATTGTGTTCCTGAAAGGAGCACTGGACCCTTGGTAACATGTAATTACTTTCCCTTCTTTGTTACAGGTTTGAGATGCAAGAGTGTCCAAGGAATTGCCATGGATACGTTTCCAATGACGATTCAATCCTTGTTTGAAGGAAAATCTACTGGAACATTGAGGACAACTAAACTTATCACTGACACTGTCATAATCCAACTCTTTAAGAGCTTCTTCATACTGGAAATTTACAGTATTTTATTTTTATGGAATAGTTCATCAGTATTTTGTCAATGGCATTGGGAATGTTATACTAGCTTACAAGCAGACTGCATTTTCAGAATAAAGTTGACTAACATAATACTCAAGGTTTCTTCAGTTAGTGACCTCTTAGTGCTGCCTTGAGTCATCACGTCGATCGTACTTAAGTTGTATTAACTAGTAATACAATGCTACCATTTACTCTAACACATTGGAGAAACATTTCTATGAACAAATTGGGGTGGGGGAGGGGGGAAGGGAGGAGGAGGCAAGTGAGATGCATGGACGCAGGAAATGTACTTGTATGTTGCTCTCACTGTCGCTACTAGATACATACACAATCATGTACTTTGCTCCATTCACTTTATGGAGTTGTGGTCTGTCGACTTAAGAATATGTGTCACCAGTATAACATTTACTTCAACTTTTAGAATAAGCAGTCACGCCCAAAATTGAAACCACATCCTTTGATTGTTGTGTGAACAAGTATTATAATTTTAAAACTACAGTTACAAAATATTGATGTGTACCTACAGCTATTTTTCCAATGTACTAGCATGATTGAGGTGCTGCTTGGGGTGGGACTGTCGGCACACAAATGGTCAGCCCCGCAGTAATGGTCAGCCCCGCAGCAATGTTCAGCCACCCGAGATGGTCAGCCCCGCAGAGATGGTCAGCCGCGCAGAGATAGTCAGCCACATGCGCATGCGAATGTGCTTAAGGTTCAAAGTTCATTTGATCGGCCTGCGCTCTGAGGTCAAAGGTGAGGGTCAGCCGTTCTGCACATAACGTCGTCCATAATTAAATGCGGGAGAGTCGTCGCGTGTATTGAGTAAATCGCGACCTCACGCTATTAAACGGTAACGACCGTTTTATTAAACGTAACGCCGTTCCGTCGGAACGCGACTACCGTTCAACGGAACGTCGACGGTTAAAAATTTATTTGAAAACGGCGATTTTTTGACCGTTCTACGGTACGAATTCGAAACTTTTTTATGACCGCTACTGTATGTGGTTGTTTGTGGTTAGATGTGGTGGCTTGTACCTGGAAAACCTGAGCAGCTGTAATTTATTTTGTGAAGTTGACACTGTAACTACATTTTCTCCACTACACAATTCAATTCATTGAAGTGAGATGTGTCAGGAGGTGTACCTAGGTATGTATGTGATTTATTTGAGGCTATTTTTACACACAAGTATGATCAATGATCATGACCCACAAAGATTTAAATTTCAGTCTGCTATCATAAGGCATTTAATTACAATGAATTATGGTCTAAGGACATAGAGCTGTGTGTGTAATGTATATAATAGGGTATGTGGGTTGTGTTGGTCTGCAAATGATGGTGATTAACCCTCAGCGCTCATGCGTGAGAGGGTTATAGTAGTCATCCTGTCTGTCTGTCGGTCTGTCACGCTCTGATTTTGGAGATTACTGACAATTAACTGTTGATTTAGGTATGAACTTACTCACAATGACGATTTAAATTTAAGACCTTTTATTATACTTTTTTATTATTCGGGCTGATTCTTGAGAAAATGCGAAGCTTCAGCTCTGTGTAGGTACCAGCTTTTGTGGCAACGCCCCCTAGCATCACATCATAATCGTGAGCAAATAATTTCTTGCAGACATTGATGTAGTTTGCTTTATAGGGGTACTGGTGAGTGTTTCTGGCCAGTTTAGCTTCTTTTCTTATGAAGACAGATGAATGAGCAGATTGGAAATGTTACCATGCTTAGCAGCGATAGAACTGGCAAACAGTACCAATGTCCACAATTTCTTCAGCACTGCTGTGGCCGTCTTTTTCTGCGTTTTTGCAAACTCAGTTATTGTTGCGCGCCATTTAGAACAAAAACACCTGCCCAAATCCGGAATTTAAACGGGGCGCCATGCAGAAAGCGAGCAGTCGGTAATTCGGTGGTTACATGCACTCGATATATATAGTACGGTGGTGTTGTACAAAATAGTCGGTATTAACTACATTCCAGTATACAGCCCAGCTTTACGTTATAGCCACGTTATAGCCACGTTTACAGGCAACAAAGGCAGTTGTACCTCATAATTGTCTTGCCATGATGTTCCCCCGATTAATTTTGTGACCTGTGCTAACGTTTGGTGAGAAACCGGTAATACCATGTGACTACAATTGAAATATTGTCTCTATGATATAGGGCTTTTGTCAAAGTGCAATGATAATATCGGTATAGTTCCCAGCTGTACTACCATGTTGAGGTGATTGGAAGATTTTATGATCATGACCAGTTGCATAACTGATTACGTGACATCTGTGTGACGTTTGAGTTGCTATTATGTAGGGTGAGAGGAATAACAGGAGACACATTGTGTTTATATGGCTTTAAAATGAAAAACAACAACAGCAGGTTGCTGGTTTTATCATCAACTATGACCCTCCAACGACCTGGCTGATGATTCTTAGGCACCAGCCCTAGTCTGTTGATCTGCACCAACGGCAGACACTCACTGTCAATCGGGCCAAACACTCTGCCCATTCTCAACTCAGTCTCTATGAACCCCCTCACCACTTCAGGGTGATCACGAGCGGTGGGCATGTTTGAAGCCACTCTTTTGCACACAGCCCCACCATACTGGAACCCAATCCGGAATCCAGCATGAAGACCGTCAATCAGGAACCCACAATAAGCTCTGTCAGGGTGATCCTGCAGGAGGCTCGTCCACACGTCTGCACACATTGGAGTCCTGATAGAGCTCCACTCTCTCGGAAGCAGACGGGAAGGAGTGTCGTCTAACGGCCTCCTCCCAGCCAAAATGAGCAGGTCAGCCACATGCGAGTACTCCCCCGCAAACACTCCTACTCACACAAACACAACAGTGTACCCAAGTACAAGTTTTCACTCAACACCAGGAATTACCATCAAATAGTTGTAACCACAACAACAACAATCAACACATTGAAATCGACAATGTTCGGATAGCAAATGAAACACACACAAAAGTCATGAGCACACAAGGGCTCCACAGTCTCAAGCAATCTCAGGTCAGGCACTGCTGACAGGAGCAGAAGAGCTCTCCACCGGAGGAGGGCACACGGACTTGCGGTGATCACCCCCACACTTGGAGCACACGTGTGAGAAACGACAAGGAGTAGCAACGCAAGGCCTCCCATCGTTCCAGGCATAACATGGCGCCACCTTGCGCCTCTTTGCTGGTGGTGTGCTCTTGCCCTCTGCCTGAACAGAAGGGCCTCCACGCTGACCACTGCCAGCCACACCAGTGGCAAAGATGGAACGAGTGTAGAGTGCTTGGTCCAGTTTCCCAAACTCTGCCGACTCGAGTGCAGGAATTTGCTGCCGAAACAGACTGTCATAGGCTCTCCACCAATCGCCTCTCTCGGCCCCCGCCAGCAGAGTAGCCAGATAGGCCAACAGATCCCGGGCCTTGTCCGGATGGGCACTCACAACAATCCCGGCATATAGGCAGAAGGACCTCGCCCAGGTCAACGGATCTGCCACCAACTTCAACTTGCTCAGGGGGGTTGGTTTCCCCTCCTCGCCCTCAGTGGACCGACGGAGCTCCAACTCTAGGTTGTCCTCTGTCAACTCGGCCATGTCCACGTAATCACCCCTCAACACACGTCGCACGATGCGTGCCGGTACCACCGGCAAAGTGGGGCCCAACTGATACTTCTGCACAGCCACATCACCCTTCTTGGTGCTGGCTGGCTCCAGACCTGCTCCGGCACTCTTGCGTCCAACCACAGGGGCCACTGATGGAGGCACATCGTTGTTGATCACCGGAAGACCGAAATCGCGCACTCGGCCAGCGTCAACTGTGCCTAGCCCTACATGAACACCAACACGGTTTCAGTGACACATGTAAATAAGGCACCCCAAAATCAGCGCACACCCAGGGTCACACCACAAGTAGTGTGATACCTGAGAGAGCACACAGCCAGGGTCACACCACTGGCTGCCAACCAATCCGCCTTCGCCATAGCAGCAAAGCAGAGACTGGGCCCACGCGACCCTGGGTCACACCACAGGGAGCATCTCACACCAGAGGAACACACCATGCCGGGGTCACACAGCAGGCACATAAGACCCTGGGTCACACCACAGGAAACATCCCTCGCTCACATACGTACAGCGACACCGGGGTCACACCACCGGCACCATGACCTGGGTCGCACCACAGGACGTACACACAACAATACAGTGAAACAAAAGGGGAATAATAGATAAATGAATATATAATAATAATAAATAATAAATAATTAATAAATAATAAATAATAAATAAATAATAAATAAATAAATACATAATAAAATAAATAAATAATAAATAAATAAAATTATTGTATTTCCTAAACCAGGGTCACACCACTGGTTACCTACCTACTAAGTGTGGAACATGTACACACCAGGCCCACCACAATACTAGTGCCTATGGAACCTATTCCGTATTGGAGGCTAAGCCAACCGGTCCCATTACCACCATCCCACGTACATAACAGCCTCCAGCCCTCGGGAGCATCCCCGGGTGAGGGATCATGTAGCTACTACCCTCCCAACCCAAACCGAGTTGGCTCACCAGCAGCCGACGCTGGAGTACTTCCAGCGGCGCCGTCCGTAGACGAACCCTCTCCTGAGCCCTCGCTAGGCCGAGCCACGAGACGCTTGACCGTCTCCTCAACCACCTTCTGTATACAGGCGACCATCTCTGGAGTCGGTCCCGCGGTAGCTCCATTGGTAGAGGTACCTTCCTCAGCCATGCTCACTCCTACTCGCAAGTTTCAGTCTCTCAAGAAATGCAGAACCTTGAAACTCAGTCTAGCGTCGTTTCTCAAATGACTGAATGGTACACTGACCTCGTGCTCCCGCTGTTCACCCGCCCGGCACGCGTGCACGCTCCGTGCAATCTTTACCCAACACACCGGAACTTCCGCCTTGGATTAACCCCACCTCGCCTGCGGCTAAATGGCCAGTAAAGGCACATGTATCAGTTCAGTGGTGTTGTGAGTGTTCTATTGAAAATCTTGTGTTGGACTTCCTAAGCCTTGTGCAGAGAGATTTGAGGCATGTAATGTCCACCAGTGTTGATTTACTAATTTCTTGTCTGCTCACAGCCTCAAGCATATGTGATGATAACCGTTAGGCGTACCTGAGGTTCTGGTTGGCTTTGTGTTCCTGCATGTTTAGCTACTCCTTATGAAGATAACATTTACATCTACCAGTTTCATTGCTGGAGCAGTATTGATACTTGACTAGGAATAGCCAAATAAATTATTATTCTTGTGGCCTGCGAAGTTTAGTAGTAAGTACAGTGGCTATCATGAGTGAAGCCAGGAATCTAGCTAGAGCATTAAACCTCGGCCACCGTGATGGTCTGGACATGATGGGTGGAGGTGACGCTGAAGCCATAGAGGAGCTCATAAATGAATTCATGGCTCCAGGAAGTGAGGACCCGCTTTCTGACCGTAAGTCACTTATTACAGTTAACTATAACCCTCATCAGTTCATCATCTTTTTTTTTTTTTTTAGGTGATGAAGAATTTGATGGCCATTTTACCAACTATTATGAAGGTAAAAATTTAAATTTAAATTTTTTTTGATAAAAAAAACAAACAAAACAACTTCTTATAAAGCTTCTAGGGATGTCTCATCAGCAGAGTTGAAGACGAAGATGACCTCTATGATCCTCTGGATTCTTTGGACTGCTCTGTACCAGACATCGAGCCTTCATCATTGCATCCTGACCACTCATCTGTTTTCTTGTCACCACCCCATTCCGACCCCACTTTTCTTTCCCCTTCCGATACTGTGTCCGTTGCCTGCCGACGGAACAGCATCATCTGTGTTAAGGAAAGGAAGAGGTCAAGAAAGCCATCACCAGCAAGGACGAAACGACTTACCTCAACTGAGCAGTTAGACCAGTTTTTAGCCCGGGGCTGTGGTTGTGCCACCAAGTGTTCTGCTCAGTTTGACAGACTACTATTTGTCTGAGCGGGATGAGGCCAGTGCGCTGACGAGGGAGCAGCTGGACCTGGTAGTCCTTGGCCAAATTCAAGCGTTTCTGTCTGTAGATGAAGTAATCGGTCCCAGCCACAAACACACACCTACACAGCGTAGAACAACTAGAGTCAACACCTTCTATCATCTGGGGAAGAAGATATGCAGGGGGATTTTTCTTATTCTGCATGGAATATGTAAAATAATAAAACTAAATAACTAATTAAAACGAAAATGAATAAATAAATTTAATAAAAATTTAAAAATGAGAGAAAATACAAACAACAGCACCAATAAACTTTTAAACATAAATAAGATGGAATTATATACAACTTCATTTTTAACAATAATTAACCTTTGTATGTCACCTCATTCAGACACTGACACCACACATTCAGTCACCAACTCCTTCACCACCACCAGTTTCGTCACGCCCTTCTAAAAGAATTAGAAGTGCAGATATCAATTATTATTTTTTTTTAATTTTAGTCATCTCTTAAATTATGTATCATCTATACGAGTAATAACCATCTTTACTTTGTTCTTATGTCCAGTGTTATCAAAATCTATCTATTTACATTGAATATGCAATATAATTATCCCAACTCAGCTAAAACCACTAAAAAAATACTCTAGTGGACAATAGTAAAAACAGACATTACCAAGATAAATAAAACTATTATGTGCGAACACTAAAAAAATGACTCTAGTATGTGCTGACACGAATAAGAATGACTCTAGTACATGTGGGCACTAATAAGAATGACTCTAGTACATGCGGGCACTAAAAAGAATGACTCTAGTACGTGTACACACTAATATAAACCCACAAGCCCACCTCAGAACCACTAAGATAGTCTCGAAGGACAAAATTTTGCGACAGGAAGTGACATCATGTGACACGCCCACCAGTGAAGAAATAATTTGGCCTCAAGGACTTCGCCCATACCTCCAAAGATCACCTGATTAGTAAATTATTTCATCGGGTATCGTAATTTCCTTACAACAACAGCTACTAATTCAAACTGACACTAGCAAACACTAACTTAGTCGAACATACTACAACTGACAGACACTAGTATGTGCTGACACTAATACGAATAAATATAGTACGTGATAACACTAATAAGGATGACTCTAGTATTTGATAACACTAACACTAATAAGAATGACTCTAGTACTTGATAACACTAATAAGAATGACTCTAGTACGGTGTAATCACTATGTGCATGCATGGTGTTAGCACTATGTGCATGCATGGTGTTAGCACTATGTGCGTGCACAGTAATAGTACTAGTGCGTGCACAGTGTTTGATGTTAGAACTATGTGCATGCACAGTGTTAGTACTATGTGTGTGCACAGTAATAGCACTATGTGCGTGCACAGTAATAGTACTAGTGCATGCACAGTAATAGTACTAGTGCGTGCACAGTAATAGTACTAGTGTGTGCACAGTAATAATACTAGTGCGTGCACAGTGTTTGGTGTTAGCACTATGTGCATGCACAGTAATAGTACTACGTGCATGCACAGTGTTAGCACTATGTGCGTGCACAGTAATAGTACTAGTGCGTGCACAGTAATAGTACTAGTGCGTGCACAGTAATAGTACTAGTGCGTGCACAGTGTTTGGTGTTAGCACTATGTGCGTGCACAGTAATAGTACTAGTGTGTGCACAGTGTTTGATGTTAGCACTATGTGCGTGCACAGTGTTAGTACTATGTGTGTGCATAGTGCTAGCACGTGCAGTGTTAGCACTATGTGTGTGCACAGTAATAGTACTACGTGCATGCACAGTGCTAGCACTATGTGTGTGCACAGTGTTAGTACTATGTGCGTGCACAGTAATAGTACTACGTGCATGCACAGTGCTAGCACTATGTGTGAGCACAGTGTTAGTACTATGTGCGTGCACAGTAATAGTACTACGTGCATGCACAGTGCTAGCACTATGTGTGTGCACAGTGCTAGCACTATGTGTGTGCATTGTGTTAGCACTATGTGTGTGCACAGTGTTAGCACTATGTGTGTGCACAGTGTTAGTACTATGTGCGTGCATAGTATTACGTGCATGCACAGTGCTAGTACTATGTGCGTGCACAATGTTAGCACTATGTGCGTGCACAGTCAAGCTCTTCAAAGACACCCAAGCAGATTCTCCTGCAGCTGTGAGCCATGATATATCTATTTTAAACTAGTGACTCCAGGCTTCATTAATACACCACCGCTTCTTCATCGTCTAGGACCCTCCAGTACATTCCAGAAGTATTCTACTCTTCCGCGCCGCCGGGCTCACTCGCACAGTAACTTTCCTTCAGTGTTTGCTTACCAGTTCTAATTAGAGCCATCACCATCCAGAATTTTGTCCACAATAAATTGCGCGCTCAGAGTGGGGGCGGGGTTGAAGAATCAAATGAATACGAATCAATAATTAGCTTCGGTATCTAAAAATTGAAATTCAGACGTATTGGATGGCCAGAATGAACTCATATTTGTACACAGCGTACACACCATATTAAAAAAAAACATTACACTGAGTTTTTTTGTTTGTTTTTAATAGGATACAAAAAAAATTAATATAAAAATATTTATAAGAATGGAAAACAAATACTAATATAAAAAATATGGCATTGTAATGTTGTGGGAAAGCCTATAGTATACCGCTGAGGGAAAATTTTTGAGTCATAACTGCAATGGTCGCCCCTGAATTTTGCTGAATAGCTGTAAGGTTTGTACCGTTGTTTCTAAGTTCCTGGTTGGTCTTTTTTCTTGAAACTTGGTTTTTATGAGCTGTCTGTTGGTGTTGTTTCAACTGCAACAACAAAGTAAGCGTACATTGAACATAAAACGAGAAATAAATACATAGCATAACTCCTCCATCTGCGGTTTAGTGCTGCAGTTTCAAGTGGTACTGCACCCTGAATTGAGGGCAAAAGCCTCCTCCTCTTCTCTCCCCTTGCCTCCTGAAATAAATCGTGTCAACTGCCTGCTTGGAAACAGATAGAGGTGTTAGGCACATATGTAGTACATTGAATGTGCATCTTTGAAGTTACAGAGGCTTAACTAGGTTGTTAAAAGGGACATGAGTTGTTAAAGGGGACATTACTTGTTATAGTTAAATAGTTGACGAGGAGGTAAGGTGGTTTTTCTAAATGAAGGGAGCTAGATGTTCAGCTCCCCAATAACTATGCAGGGTTTCATACAGGAGATTTTCTGGAGGTGGGGGGGGAGGGTTTAGAAGTGGGGCCCACACGTTTGATTGACCACACCCGATTTTGCTGAAATCACACCCATGTAATTAAAAATCGTCTCAGGTCTAGAATTAGTGACACCACTCTTGGAAAACTAATGCGTATTGCAATTGAAGGACCTCAATTAACTGAAGTGAACTTTCACCAAATATTAGATATATACAAACAACAAACTCACAGAATACCATTATAAATTATAACCACAGAATATCATTAAGTAGTAAATATTATTAATTTATTTTATGAAATTCTGGGGGGGGGGGGAATCCCAGGGCGCCCCTACCTCTGTATGAAACCCTGCTATGTCATTGTAATTATGGATGTATACAGATAGTGATTGGGGGGAAGGGGAGAGATGGCATTGGAATCCCCCCCCCCCCCTCCAATAGCTTGAGTTCAACCCTTTCTATTAAATAGCAGAATTATGCTAGATTTCATTCATCCTGACATGATGAATTTGACTATAATATACGTATAATGTGACAAAGTAAAAAAATTAGTCACACATGCAAAAATTGTTACGTCAAAAGTCCCGCCCCCCTCAGAAATATTTTGTATACATACTTAGTAAATACTCATTAATTCTTGTGTTAATTTTTTTTAAATTTAAAAAAAAATATTTTTTTTTAGGTTAAGTTTCCAGATTTTTCATTGTGAAAACTGGGGAATTGGAAATTTCTAATATAGACAAGATAAATGGATCTGATGTACTCTCGAGGTAAATAAATTTAATTGTGCCATTAAAAATAAGTATTAGTGATGTTCACTTATTCTTTGATGTATTTAAAACTAGGACAATATCCTTACATGATTATGTCTTTAGTTGGTTTGTGCCCTAGAGATAAATTCTGATTTATTTCCATGTTGGGCAAACATACTATTGTACATTTTCTCCCCTTATTGCTAATATATTGTGGATCTTTTCCATATTGAACTAATAATTATATTGTAGACACTTTCCGTATTGAACTAATGTATTGTGGACCCTTTTCCATATTGAACTGACAATGTGGACATTTTTCTGAACTAATATATTGTGGACATATTTCCATATTGAACTAATTTATTGTGGACACTTTTCCATATGAACTATGGACATTTTCCGTATTGACTAATGTATTGTGGACCACAAGCCATATTGAACTGATATATTGTGGACCATTTCCAACTAATATATTGTGGACCCTTTTCCATATTGAACTTATGTATTGTGGATCTTTTTCCGTACTGAACTAATGTATTGTGGACACTTTTCTGTATTGAACTGATGTATTGTGGACCTCTTTCCATATTGAAGTAATGTATTGTGGACCCTTTTCCATATTGAACTAATATGTTGTGGACCCTTTTCCGAATTGAACTTATGTATTGTGGACCTTTTTCCGTACTGAACTAATGTATTGTGGACCCTTTTCTGTATTGAAGTAATGTATTGTGGACCCTTTTCCATATTGAACTTATATATTGTGGACTTTTTTGAACTAATGTGTTGTGGACCTTTTTCCGTACTGAACTAATGTATTGTGGACCCTTTTCTGTATTGAAGTAATGTATTGTGGACCCTTTTCCATATTGAACTAATATATTGTGGACCCTTTTCCGTATTGAACTTATATATTGTGGACCTTTTTCCGTACTGTGGACTCTTTTTTGTATTGAAGTAATGTATTGTGGACCTTTGTCCATATTGCATTATTGTGGACCCATTTTTGTATTGAACTTATTTATTGTGGACCTTTTTCCATATTGAACTAATATATTGTGGACCCATTTTTGTATTGAACTTATTTATTGTGGACCCATTTTTGTATTGAACTTATTTATTGTGGACCTTTTGCCATACTGAACTAATGTATTGTGGACCCTTTTCCGTACTGAACTAATGTATTGTGGACCCTTTTCTAGTGAACTTATATATTGTGGACTTTTTTCAATATTGAACTAATGTCTTTTCTGTATTGAACTAATGTATTGTAGACCCTTTTCCGCATTGAACAGATATATTGTGGACCTTTTTCCATATTGAACTAATGTATTGTGGACCCCTTTCCGTATTGAACAGATATATTGTGGACCTCTATCCTTATGTATTGTGGACCTTTTTCCATATTAATGGATATATTGTAGACCGCAATCCATATTGAACTAATATATTGTGGACCCTTTTCCGTACTGTGGACTTTTTTTGTATTGAAGTAATGTATTGTGGACCCTTTTCCATATTGAACTAATATATTGTGGACCCTATTTTGTATTGAACTTATATATTGTGGACCTTTTTCCGTACTGAACTAATGTATTGTGGACCCTTTTCCATAGTGAACTTATATATTGTGGACTTTTTTCAATATTGAACTGTGTATTGTGGACACTTTTCTGTATTGAACTAATGTATTGTAGACACTTTTTCGTATTTAAGTAATTATAATGTGGACCCTTTGCCATATTGAACGGATATATTGTGGAGCCTTTTCCTTATTGAACTTATGTATTGTGGATTTTTTTCCATATTAAACTAATATATTGTGGACACTTTTTCCATATTAAACTAATATATTGTGGACTCTTTTCTGTTAATGTATTGTGGATACTTTTCCGTATTGAACTGACAATGCGGACACTTCTCTGTATTGAACTAATATATTGTGGACCCTTTTCCGTACTGAAGTAATATATTGTGGACCCTTTGCCATATTGAACGGATATATTGTGGAGCCTTTCCCTTATTGAACTAATTATTGTGGACCTCTATCCAAATTAAAGAAATATATTGTGGACCCTTATTCTTATTGAACTAATATATTGTGGACCTCTATCCAAATTAAAGAAATATATTGTGGACCCTTTTTCTTATTGAACTAATATATTGTGGACCTCTATTCAGACCGGTAAACAATTCAATTTTTAGGATGATACGGTAATGATCGCTTAACCAGAGGATTCCGTTTAGTGAAGTTTGGGTTAGGGTTGGGCGATATTGGGTTATTCTCATCACGGACGATATTATAAAATTAATTGCGGTATGAGTAACTAACAACTATTTTTTTAAATTTAAATTAAAGTGTATAAATGAGAGAATTGTCATTGTCAAAATAATGATAGAAAAAGTTTTTTTTCAGCAAGTATTTTAGTTATAAGTTGATATTCAAGAATCCGTCAGCTCCAGCCATCGTCTACCGCCTCTTTCATACGGCTGGACTGCTATAGCACAGAAGAAAGTGTTGGCTGGTTGATGTCAGTCGTTCCAGACCGTTTCTCACCTTCTCTCTTCATCAGGAGCCTGACTTTACTGTGAACCTTGGGGTGTTTGTTCTTTAGGTGCGATAGCAAGTTCGAAGTGTTCCCAGTAGCCGCCCTAACTTGCACGCCGCAAATTCGACAAACAGGATTATCCTGTTGGCTGCCTCCGCCACTATCATCCGCGATTAAACCGAAATACTTCCATACAGCCGATTTTGTACTGCATTTCTCGGTAAGTTGCTGTCCAGACGCCATCACTAAAAAAACGGTAAAATACAGCTGGAACTCTATGCGTTGTACATGCGCAATTATCGCGGTATTTCCCACGTTACTCGGTATAATTTCTTTTATCGTACCGTGACTAAATACCGCG
>WLWD01004924.1_pt1 | contig 15241 bp, 11 predicted proteins | sample 6712731 | NCBI WGS metagenome assembly WLWD01 (sample SAMN12718690, study PRJNA576275) | sponge metagenome | isolation source: marine sponge | host: Mycale hentscheli | place: New Zealand: South Island, Marlborough, Capsize Point | collected 2014-11-01
TATGAAGGGTCAGAACTTAGGTGTGTTACATGTATGTCATTATTACTAGACACATAATTTCAGCATAAAGATGTCATGTCTAACTTCTGTGCTGGAGCTAGAACATTAAACCTAGGTTAAGAAATTATTGATACAGATTTAATATAATCATCAAGAAATAAAGTTTTAGTGTAAATGTTTTACATGTGGGCTCACTCACCCTTCATGCACAAGCACACCACTAGTTACATTATAATTATCATCGTCATCATCATTATTAGTTGGCTTTGGTAATTAAATACATTTGAATATCTTTTGTTGCTGGAGTGTGTTTATTTAGTTGATTTGATATGCTACCAACAGGCATCGAATGGTCTAGTGAAGGTGACTTCCCAAGTTCAGAAGCAAAGCGGAACAAACAAGGTGGGACAGAGTGGAAAGTTGGTGTGTTACAAGGTGTGTATATGTGTGTGTGTGTGTGTGTATGCGTAAAGTAGACATTTGGTGACACAAATATTTTAATAGGCTTATAATTTATAATATATTGAACTAATCTTTGTACTTTTTTTTTTTTTTTTTGCATTGCAGTTTGGAATGCCTGTTATGCTTAAAATGTGTGTGTCTGTGTATGTGTGTTTGTTTGTTTAGCGGGTCAGTTCCCATGGCTGACATTGACCAGCAATGACCTGCAGGTCTTGACAACCACAGAGAGGTGAGTCAGAAAGAAAAAAAAATTAAAGGGTAATTGTTTACTTACTCCAAAAATTTAGTTGTCAATACTTTGTAATTAATTAACCCACTCAATACGTGTCTGTTGTAGTCGTCTAGAATTTCCATCTAAGGAATCTCTGCTTCATTCCAGTGATTTTCTCCAAGACGTGCTCTTTCACGATTTTCCGGCCGAACTCTTTCTACAAAGACCCACCATTCTCTCGGTGAGTGGGTGTGGTCTAAAACCAGCTGCTGGTTTTGTGTAGCGATGCTATGTACAATGTTTGTATGCATCATTTGATATTTGGTACAGCATCTGTTAAATTTGCTGGCATCCGCGGACTGGAACTCCACCCACCTGCCTTGTCTGTCGTGCTTGTTGACGTATATGAGGAAGCTAAGGTTGAGAGTGAAGTCGTCGCATTATCCTTCATCATTGAGCATCCACTATTCTGGTGAGAAAAATTATCTTTAAAATGGCGTTTCAGTAGCTACCAGCCCGTATCAGAGTAGCTGCTGTTTATGGCATGTCTAGTCATATATTCATGTTGGGTAAAGGGTATAACTGACCAGCTTTGCCATCTATTGTCCAGGGGGATTCCTGGTAGCCACACCCATTTGTATAGGTGTGGTTTATAGTAGTATTGTCATATTAACCCACAATGTTGCCAAAGGTATTCATTTGGACATCATTTGTTAGGTGCGGGGGAGGGGAGCGTAGCCCTTTGAGCATCAAGGTCGGTTATGGGTGGCGAAGCACCCATCATTGGGTATAACAGTCATGTGACGACATGTAATCATGTGACTACAGTAGAACCTCAGAGTTACGTACCCCTTGGAAAATGAAGTGTACTTAACTCTGAATATAATATAATTTAACTTTTTACTAAAATATTTAAATGACTAAAATACTATTCATATGCATACAGTATTTCAACTTTATCCATGACTAAAGGACCGATACATATACCTTTTTTTTCTTTCTTTTTTTTCTCTGAGTAAACCAGAATCCATGACATTATATAATCTTTATCATTATCTCTCCTGACCATGCACCTCTTCTTCAGGCCACTAGGGTCAGCTGATCCTGCTGAAAACTTTTCTATATTCTTCCCATCTCTCTGTAAGTCTGAAATTGTGGACTTTCCTAAGCCAAACTCCTGAGCAACTCCAGCTAAAAATATTCCAAGTGTTGACGACGACCCCGTACCCATCACAATGTCCCTTCGCTGTTCGGTTAATTCGGTTGTCTGATGTTCGGATCTCTGAGGCTCTACAGTACAAACAGGAAAGGCTATTAAAACAGAAGGAGTTTCCTGCTGTGAAAATTTCTTCAAGTTAAAAAAAATACTCAATTTTGATGGGACGTCTTATGTGACTTTTCTATTGTCCCATGGGACAACTAACGATGTTATTGGACAACACTCGTGTAGGTGAGTCCCCTCAGCATTGGGAGAAGGGAGGACCTAGGAGAAGAGGGGTGGGGCAATGGAGCCAAGCCACCCCTTCTGAAACAAGTTTATTGAAAAATTATAATCTACATAAGGTACTAATGCAAGCAATTTAGTTCCAGCCTATAATGGTTGCTATGTGATTTAATTTTTAATGGTATTGTGGGAAAACCTTACTTGGAAGGAGAGTCTAGAGAAGAAGACAAAACTCAGTCAACACCAACTAAACTGTGTGGCATACATAACAGTTCACTTCCTTCCTCCCACACAAGAGACAGCTGGAGCACAAGCTGTGAATGTTTAATTGTCATGGCTCCCTCTGCTCTGATAGGCACCACTGACATAACATTAAATAGAGCTGGAATAGATACTAAAGATTGCTAGCTGAATGTGGCATAGATACTCCTAGTATCACAACTAGTAAACTAATTAGTATCACAACTAGTAAACTAATTAGAGAAGAGCTAGTAATTAACTGTGGAAAGGCTTCGGCTGAGGTCAGAAAACAATTTAATGAGTTTTGTGAGCATAATTAACCCTTATTTATGTCACTGAACTGAAGAAATCGCTAAAAATGAATTACAGAATAGATAATCTGGATGCTCCAAGTGAGGTGAAAAAGTTTCATTCATTCGGCCAGTGTCCCATTAACTTGTTTCCAATACTAAATTATCAATTATTTTATCTCTTTATTTTTGTTTTTGTTTTGTTTTTTTGTTTTTTTATTCATTATAGACAGAAACTCTTCTGAACCAGATAGCCAATCTCTTGAGCCTCATGAATATCCTCAAGACAGTGCAATGGAGTTCCTGCCCAGGGAAGAGTTTGATGCTCTCCAAAGAAATCAGTTCACTGTTCTCTCCTTCGCTTCCTCCGTCATTTCTACCATTTCACCCATCTTACTGGATCACCTCAACAGGGACTTTCCTTGGACCACACCCACTGACAATCGGAAGATTTCCATACCGTTGGTGGCAGCTGCATTTGTCAACCAATGTCTGTTGCTATTGGACATGGCAGTGAACCTGATAGGACACATTAAATTAAAGGAAAAATACATTTTTTCTTTTTACTCTCTGTGTCATATTAGTATAATCATCTGAAGTCCTGCTTTTCCGGCTCACTTCCATCAGAAAACAAAAACTAAGAACAGAAACCTGCCTTGGTGTCTATGTCCTTGGGCTATAAAATAGTTATAAACCTATAAGAATTGGTTTGTACTGCAATTCACAAACCCTCGCAACTTGGGCTTCACCCTCGTGTCTTGGGATTTGTAATCACATACAAACTCAATATTGGTTATAACTATTACACATAGTACTGGTAGCACAGTATGGTATTCAATAAATTTAGATCACGTTGAACCACTGTATCTGTTAAGACATGAGTCAGTTAAAACAGTATGAGTGATGTGTCTAATTTTTTGACAGTCATTTAAAAACTTCACAAAAAAATTAGAAACTGCAATGTATTTTCTGTAATTTTTTTAAATGTAAAGTAAATGTGTTTATGTTGTGTAGCTTGATAAGGATTGTACAATAAACTTGACCATAAATTAGTCATACCGCCCATGATAGCAGTGTATAGTCTTAGTGTTTGCTGTTAGCTCTTGCAACATTTCATACTGCTATATGACGCAGCAAGATGTAAGGACGCAAATGCATGTAAATTAAAGCTCCATGTACTTGCATTGTGCACTTATTTCAGTTCAAATTCTAGGAACAGTGACATTATTTCTCAAAGGTGACAAGGCAACACATTTGTCAGAGCGATTTAACGTCTGATCTCAATATTCTGGCTCTGGTGTGACGCTGCCTGACATGGCTACCACCATAGCTGTCTCCACGAAGATAAAACGACGTGATATACTAACACAATGTAAACAGCAAGATTTCTGGAGGGTACGCTTACTGTCTACTATATCCTACTATATTGGGCAAGAAATCGAAATATCGGGTTAAGTTTTAATTAACAATATAATTGATTGTAAGAACGAGAAAATTTGCTATTATTATAATTATTTCCGCCGAGAATGACTGAATCATTAACATAGTAATTATGCCACATCCTCATTCTGTTATGCCTTGCAGATAAATCATCTAAGGTACTTGGAAATGATTTGTATTAGAATTGTGGGTAGGGTATGGAGCTATGCTACAACTGTATAGGCTAAAATACAAATAGCACAAAAAGAAAATTAAAATTAAAAAAGTCAACAGCGTAAACATTATTTTGATCACTGCAGAAGATAACTGGTGAGTGAACCACTATAAGGGATGTTTATGTCGATTATTTCAGCTGTCAATTATTTCAGCTTTTTATTCGGCTGTAAACTATAATCACTTAATGACAACATCTGGTACAATAAGCAAATGATGGGTAATGACATGATTAATGCAATAATGAAGAGGATGGCTGCAACTGCAGGATTGTCTGGGAAGAAAAACCATTCAGCAAGAAAAACGATGTGACTTGTCTCACAAAACAAAATATACCAGAAACTCAAATTATTCAATTAACTGGACATAAAAATCTGCCAAGTCTCAACAATTATATAAAGGCCTCACTAGAACAACAAAGGGGTCGGAGTACATTGTCAGGCTGGTTAGGGTATGGCCTGACCACTTTTTGGGGATGACATTACATGTTCATGGAGAAAAAAAAACAGACTTTGGAGTCATGTTTATAAACACTTTCATTGCAAACAATGATCACATAAGAAAGATTATGTGTTATATTGTTACTTGCAGTGTAATTCTTTGTCGTTTTGATTAAAACACATGTCCAGTTAAAAGTGGCACATTTCATTACATATCTCTGTGTACTGGCCACACCCATGACCACACCTTTCCTTGGCCTGACCACTAAAATGGATCTTTCTCCAGCTCTGTATGTCTTGGGCTCATACAGGTAGCCTGAGCGTTCAATTTCTCATCAAGTGGTACTGCAAATCAAGACTTGACGACTCAGTCCCTGCTTGCTGGACCAACACTCATTGGTTGTACAATCAATATTGGCTTCCCTACAGCAACACAGATACCAAGTTTCACAATGTCCACAGCATCTTAAGACACACAATAATAATAGTGATAATTCACTAATAGATAAAAGAATAACACATAGAGATATGTCGAAATGATGTATTTTTATTTACCATGAAAATGTTATTGTGAAAACAGAAAAATTGGAATTAACCCCAAGGGGATGCAATAACACTTTTAGAATGCCAAAGGGGATGTAATGGTAAAATATTGGGACTGTGCTCATTAGGTGAGAGCACACTAGCTAGGAATGTTCTAGAGCAGTTAGGTAAGTTACAGGTGTGATTATGCAATGAATGATATGATAATATCTCTTTATTCTTCATTCTCATGTGGGCAGCCCTACAATTATAGTGACAATAATTATTATTATCATGTACTGAACTCAGGTACTCCCATGAACTCAGGTACTCCCATAGAGATTAATACAAATCAAACTACCAGTGCCGCGTTTCTTTTTATGTTACACTTGTGGATGGACGGCCATATAATATTTAACTATCCCATCATACCTTCAATAAGTCATTGGTTGTAGTTACTTTCACACATCTCATGCATGCTTGAATTGCTCCTTTATATACATCTGAGCATTGGAGGAGTTTTTTATTTAGTTACTGCCGAGGGTGCAGTATCAGCTATAATATAGATCGACTCTCTGGTGGAAGTTATGCAATTCCAGTTTTCCAACTGTGACAACAAAAACTTTCTCAGAAATTTTCTATTTACATGCAAAAAACACTACAGTGGTTTTTACAATACTCAGTAACAACTATAGCTAGAACATACATAGTTAGAAGAGTGCAAAGAGGCCCGATATTTTTTTGTAAGCTAAATTAGCCTATTGTATATTATAAATTAATGGTTTCCATGAAATTTAATAACACCAGATAAGAAGCAGACTTGCTGCTTCCAGACTAATTCCAAAATGGTTGGAACGAAGTGGACTGGCACAGTGCCATTTGATAAGGTTCAGATAAAAGAGGCATTTACTAAAGAAAGATTTGGAATACCAAAACAATTTGCTATGGTAGTAAGTGTTTGTTTAGAAACTTATCTCCTATATGCAGGGGCGTAGGAGCCGGAGCAACATGTACATGTACAGGTTTTTAGTGGGGTGGGTATGGCAAAATTGTTGTTGCTGATTCTAATTGAGTGAGTAATGAGTAATGGCTACGGTGTTGGTTTCATAACTGAGTTTGCGGAAGAGTCTATTAATTTTATAGTTATCCTCCCAATGGGGATGCTGTGGCACAGTCACAGCAAGAGAGATAGATTAGGTATGATCCTTTATCATTGATCATTATGATCACTACGTTTATGCTAGGGACCTGCTGACTGTAAAAAAAAAGTGCCAGAGAAAAATATAAGGTACAAAAAATATAAATGCATAATGGTGGCATGAAGAAGAAAGGAATGATAAAAATAAACAGGAGAAGGTGGGGAGGGGGGTTGCTAAAACTAAGGGGAAAATGTCTCGAAGAGAGAGAATGGAAAGGAAATTATAAAGAAAGGCTAGGAAAAGAAAACTGAAAAAAAATGTAAGCAAAATTTACATATCTGAACCCAGGACTCCCTGTTGTTAGCTGTGCACCTTTTATGTACCTTAATGCACAAATATTGTTGCATGATACAGGTGGAGATCACATTCTTAAAAAAAAATGGCTCAAAAGTTATGTAATTAGGGCCAAAATAGGGGAGACCCCGTATTATAACAGCCACATCTAGTATTTTTCATCCTCTTTTTGGGAAAAACAAAGATTGAAAAATGGAAAATCTGTTATTATAAAGTACTTCTAGAGTACCTGTGGAACACATAAGTGTTCATGTATCTAGAGGTTCTGTAATTTGTTACTTTAGTATGTTGATAAGTTGCCTGTAATTTTGCTTAAGAAAGTCACTATATTGTTTGTCAAGATGACATGACCACAAAAAAAAATTGTAGTAAGTCCAAGGAAATTAGCTCATTAATTGCCCCAAATGACTTACAATACTTACTAACCTTTATAATAAAAAGTCCACAGTCATACGAGTTTGTTTGAATCGGCATAATCTTGGGAGAAATACATTTATGGTTACGAACATGCATATAATCTCATGTTTAAAAACCTACATCATCATCGTGCACTACTGTCCAGTCCAATATTTCCAGATACACAAATTTTAGGAATAGCCTGTGAAATATTAAATATATTGTTAATAAATGTAATCACAATAAATAAAATAAACATACTTGAGTTTCTCAGCTACAAAGTTATGTTGAATATAGAGGGAATCAAACAATTTAATAGTTTGTTCTTCTTTCTTTATACTCTATTATAAAAATGCATATCATATATGTTGTAAATTGCAGTAGAGCTGAGCACCGCTGCAGCACATGCAAGTAAAGCACAAGAGAGAGAGAAAGACTATTCTAAGAAACAGGATCACAGCAACTCTTGGAAATTAGTATCAGCTGTTGCTTTCTTTTTAGTTTCCCTCTCATTCTTCCCTTCCTTTTCTTTCTTTCTTTCTGTTTTTTTTTTCCTTCCTGAAGTTTAAACAAAAATTCTGACCGTATATGGGAAAACTGGGCACAACAAGGCCAGTGTGGCAAAGTTAAAGAAAACAACAACAAACAAACTATCTACTAAGGGGAAACTGTTAGGTCAAATATATTGGGAAAGGCTTGAGCTACTTGCAATGAGAGCTCAGTTATTGGATACTGATAACTCTGTAAGTCAAAAAAATTGATGGGTTTCCTGTAGACAGTCACTATTAAAAAAAAAAAAAACTAACACAATTTCTTAGAAATACAAACATTCCACTTAGCTATAATTCATACTGCAGCAATCCAGTGGTTATGAATACAAATGGGGATTAGCCATTTTCCCCTTATTTTGGCACTTACCTGCACACACAAAAAATATGTGAGGCATAGCTAATAATATTATTAAAAAGGAAGAAGAGACCATGAGTGGGAAGGGGAGAGAATAAGTGAGGGAATAGAACTATATATATTTATAGCTTACCAAAATAGAACTTGCTACCTCACAGGCATGGTCTAAATTGCTGTGTAAACGTTCCCATAAGTAAGAACTAAAAATGTAAAAATCCTGCACAAGAAAAACAGCAACAAAAAAAAAAAAAAAGAAGAAAATTCGAAAACAAAAAATAAAACAACCCGTGCTCAAAATCATCATAGCAAAAAAACAAATGTAAGCCCTTTGTAAAAATTAGAGTTACATAGTTACCTTGCCATAGCCATTCTTTTGGGCATAATAAAGAGTTCTTCCTAATGCACTATTCAATCCCTAATTAAAAAATGTATGTTACAATTTCAAAATATCAACACAAATGAAAATTACAATAGCTTATAAAGGATCAGATATAGATTTTAGGGAAATTGTGCTGGCATAATAAAAACATAATAGGTAATGTTTAGGAAAATAGGAAATCCAAGGAATTATATAGTTTGTATGAAACATAGAGGTTGTGCTGGTGACGTCAACTAATGACGTAATTACGAGGTGGAGGGCAACCCGTGGAGGGCGCTTGTATAAAGTCTTTGTGCTTGGCTGCTGTGTTGTCTGCTGTCGGCCTAGAGAAGAACACGAACAAGTGTAAAAAAATGTCAGGCTATGATCAGTGCTGAAGCTACCTACTGATAATTGTAACCCTGATTGGGTAACCACATTATTGATATGGATTATTTCCGGGGGTTAGATCCCAAAGTAGCTTCACAATGAAGTTTTATTTGTTTCAAAGTCCTATGGAGGGAGGATACTTGGATAAATAAATGGTGGAACAGTCTATTTTAATTAATCATGCATTTTTTTATTACCTATTAATTGTTCAATTTAATAGTGTTTGTTACAGTTACATTAATTTAGGTGAGAAAGTTTCAATCTAGTTATATTACTTTTATAGCTAAGTGATTTATTCTGGCAGACCAAGGATATACATATGGAATTAATAAGCAAGAATGGCTGAAGTGAAAACCTCCCTCTGATGCTGTGATACAATCTGCATGAAGCAAATTCCATGTTTTGCTTCAAGATTTCATTGATTGTTGTTTCTGTGTTTAAATGAATGATTTGTTCTAAAGTTACCTGCACAATGGTATTTCATCAATATTGAGTTTATTTTAGCAATCAAGTTATACAGTTAAACTTTAGAGATCGAAACATCTCACATAAATTTATTAATTCTAAATAGTCCAAGTGTCACTGGATAATATATAGTGACTGTTGTTGAAGTCTGCTGTCACCAAGTTTAGGAAGAAAATCTGGCATCAGGTTAATTCTCTTCTTCTTTGGCCTTATTATTTTTTGTCCCGTTCATTTTCTGATGGTGATTGATATGCCCCTTGGCTGGATGCTTATTATCCTTTTTTCTTTCCTTGTACTTGAAATCTCAGCTCTAGGAGCTGGAGAAAGTAATTTGTAATAATAATAATAATAATAATAATAATAATAATAATAATAATAACAACAACAATAATAATAATAATAATAGCGTTAAAATTATATAATGTCAATAGAATGCTCAGCACAACCCAGAATGGCTACAGCATTCCCTCTTGCAGCACTGCCACTGAAAAAGGTTGAACTATTATCCAAAGGTGACAAAAATAAAGACAAAAAGATGTGTTGTTCTTTGTAAGCGATTAGCTAACCTGAGAAAAAAATGAGTATTTACTATTCTTTAATAGACTATGCGTTGAATTTTTGGAATTCTGTTGGCCTCAACTTAAATAGCCTGGAGTCTTGCATACCATTCAGCCTTCACTAGCTAAACCTTCAGAATCACTAAACCTTCAGAATCATCCCAATTGTAGAGCCTACAAAAAATAAATAATAATAATAAAGTACTGCTATTAACATTTCTAAGTACTTACTTTTGTTTCTCTGGTAGCCATGAGGACTGGTAGTAGAAACTACAATAAGCTCCATGATATATTGGGAATCAATTCTAATAGTTTATTTGGCCAGAGACTATATCCTATACAGCATAAGGATCAGTGTCCAACCAAATTATTTGCAAGAACTTTAGCTTTGTACCAGCTCCCAGTAGTAGTACTAGAAAGTGAGCCAGCAAACTCAGAATACTTGGGGGGAAACACCTTGCAACTGCTGCCGACAGTGCTACTCTAAATCTAACCAGAGTTTTACCGAGGTACTTTGCCCTCCTCCAAAGCAACCGATGTGCATCCTTAACACTCTCCTCTTCCATTTGCTTTACGTATAAGCTTCACTAGCTAACTTACCTCCAAACCACAATGATGGTAATATAATTTACCATTTTTAATGATATAAGGAGTTTTAAAGTTTTTTCTTGCTGGTTATAGTTCATGTTATACCAATTTGATTTTTTATACCAAACAATTCATTTTTAATGCCAACATGTTTCAGCAGACTGCTTCTGCCATCATCAGGGCTGATTTATAAAAATCAAAAAACAAAAATGCTATAATTAGCCTAAGGGTGATGCTTGACAAAATGCAATATATTGCCTAAGGTTTATTCTTGTTTATTTATGTGAGTGGCCTCTAGCTGCTCTCAATACTAAAGGGGAAAGCTCCATTCCAGAGTCCCTATTCATGGTTAAGTTGTTGGGTGACATACCATGCCTTGCGAAAAATCCAAAAGTTTTACTTGATTCCAAAAAATCACATGACTCCCTTCTTGCCATACATGTTCTGCCACTGGTGATTTGGTGAAATATCCATGTTCACAGGCTGATTTGTGTTCTTTAATTCTAATGCCTAGCGCTCTTCCTGATTCACCTATATAGAAATCTCCACATTCACACATGATTTTGTACACAGCTCCTACTTTGTTCTCATTTGAAGTAGGATCTTTTACTTTTGTGAGAAGAAGTTACAATCTATCGAGTGAATCCTCCTTAAAGAATGAGATAGACCATGTTAGAAGTGTTTTGTCAATGAATGGTTATCCTAGAAGTATCGTGGATAAAGTGAAAAGTGAGCTAAAGAAGAAAAAGAAGCAGGTTGACACAACTACCCTCAATGAAGATCCTGTAGCAACAGCAATTATTCCATATGTTTCAACAATGAGTGAGAGAATAAGAAAGATACTCTGGGATTATGGAATAAGGACTTCTTTCAAAACCAAAACCACTTTGTCAAATCTTCTCACAAAAGTAAAAGATCCTACTTCAAATGAGAACAAAGTAGGAGCTGTGTACAAAATCATGTGTGAATGTGGAGATTTTGTTGGTATAGCACTCTCATTCATGCAAGAACAGACTAATCATTATTGTACAATCATGCATCATACACTCACCTCAGTTTTGTATAGTTACTCTTATCATGTAATCATCACTGACCATCATAGACTAATCAGACTAGTTATGTAAACACGTCGGTTTTGTACTTTGTACTCAGTTGGTTCTTTTTGCAATGATTCGTGCTGTAACAATTGATTCTAACAGGTTATGGGCCCAGAACTAGCGAACTAGCGATCTAACAATCGATATAGGCTCCTGTATGAGTAACTAGTAGTCTGGTCAGTAGAAGTAGAAGGGAAATGGCTGAATCTAGAAGCGTGACAGTGATTCCACTAAACAACTCTAATTACTCCACTTGGAAGATCCAATGCAAGATGGCCTTAATCAAGGATGGTCTCTGGGGGATTGTTAGTGGAGTGGAAGCAGCTCCTGAGGAGGGTGCAGCAAGGGAAAAGTTTATCTTAAGAAGGGATAAGGCATTGGCAACGATAGTATTGGCAGTTGACCCAAGTCTTCTGTATTTGATAGGTGCAGATCCAAAGGATCCTGCAATAGTCTGGAAGATTCTGGCAGATCAGTTTCAGCGAAATACATGGGCAAATAAATTGGAGCTCAAGAGGAAGCTTTTCTCATTGAGGCTAGCTGATGATGGTGCTGTTCAGGACCATATTAAGGCAATGACTGAGATATTCGATGCACTTTCAGTTATTGATGAGCCCGTGAAGGAGGAGGATCGTGTGGTCTATCTTCTAGCTAGCTTGCCTGAGCGTTACAATGTACTAGTGACTGCTCTAGAAGCTAGTGCTGAAGTCCCTGCTCTTGCAGTAGTGACAGAACGTCTTCTTTATGAGGAAAGCAAGATGAGGAGTCGCACAGCTGAAACAAGCCAGGAAGAGGCATTGATTGGAAGATCTAAGCGATTTCCGTTTCGGTGTCACTACTGTCATAAACCAGGACACATGAAGAAGGATTGCTCAGAGTATGCAAAAGTCAAAGGTCATGTCTTGTCATCCAGGGACAAGAAGGGTAAAACTGGAGCAGTTTTCAAGGTGACTATCTCTACAGATAATTCTGATAGTGAGAGTACAGGATTGGTGGTACAGCATGCTTTATCTGCAGATGCACACTGTCAGGACAGATGGATACTAGACTCTGGAGCCACATGTCATATGTGCAACTGTGAGCATCACTTTGTGAGACTTCAACAGTTGAGTAGTCCATTGTCGATAACTCTTGGTGATGGGGGTAGTGTTCAAGCTCAAGGGCGTGGAGAAGTTATTCTGAAAATGAAATTGCCTCATGGAAAGATAGAAGAGTGCACTCTGCACAATGTATTGTACGTACCTGATCTTGCATTTAATTTACTTAGTGTGCCTGCTGCTGCTAAAAGGAACAAAGTAACAATGTTCTCAGGGCATAAGTGTGAGATCAAGGATACTAAAGGAAAAATTGTCGCCTGTGGTCATAGAGAAGGAAGTCTTTACTATATTAATTTTGATGGAACCAAGCAGCAAGCTTGTTCTGTTCATGATAAAAAAACATGTGAATGACACCATTTGGCATCGTCGTTTTGGTCATTTAAGCAGGAGTGGTCTTCATTCACTCGTGAGAGATGGTATGGTGAAAGGTTTAGAAGTAGACTGCTCACAAGAGCTTGACTTCTGTGAGTCCTGTGCGAAAGGAAAAGCTCATCGATTGTCATTTCCAAAACATAGTTCAATGCAGGCTGGACAACCACTGGAGCTGGTGCATAGTGACATTTGTGGAAAAATTGGAACGCAATCACTGAGTGGAGGTGAATATTTTGTAACCCTAGTAGATTATCACACTCGCTATGTTTGGATTTACATCCTGAAACGAAAGAATGAAGTGTTTCAACGATTTCGTGAATGGAAAGTTCTAGTGGAGAAGTCTATGGACAGACAGATAAAAACCCTTCGTTCTGATAATGGAGGCGAGTATACCTCAGGTGAATTTAAATCTTACTTGGCAGATGAAGGAATCAGGCATGAGTTCACTATACCTCATACACCAGAACAAAATGGTGTCTCTGAAAGATTGAATCGTACTCTGATTGAGAGTGTACGATCTATGTTAGCAGATTCAAAGCTACCACATCAGTTCTGGGCTGAAGCACTATCAACAGCAGTGTATCTTCGAAATAGAAGTCCCACCAGAGCCTTGCAGGGTGTTACTCCTTTTGAAGCGTGGCATGGCACTAAACCTGATGTAGGTAATCTGCGAGTTTTTGGATGTAGTGCATATGCTCATGTACCTAAGAGTGAGAGAGGTAAACTAGACTCAAAGGCAAGGAAATGTGTCATGCTGGGATATGGTGAGGAGCAGAAAGGCTATCGACTCTATGATTTGTGTCGGAGAAAAGTCTTCTTTAATAGAGATGTTACTTTTGATGAAGCATCGATGCCTGGAATTCAGAAGGAGCAGAAGGAGAATGATAAGAAGAGTGCGGAATTTCAAATCCAAGAATCTGTGGAGGAATGTGCGAACTCTGAAGTTGAAGTGATAGATTTTGAACCTATTTCCAATTCTGAGACTAGAGAAGAATCTGTTCAAGAAATTGATCAGATGGTGGATGAGTCTTCAGGAGAAGATTTCACAATTTCCAATTCTGTGCCAGTGCGAAGATCCACTCGAGTCAGACAAAAACCTGATTATTATGGATTTGTGGTTGCTAATGAAATGCCTGATCCATCCTCGGTAGCAGAAGCTCTCTCTTCACATGACAAGTCAAGGTGGGAAGAAGCTATGAGAAAAGAAATAGAATCTCTTCATGCTTATAAAGTGTGGGAGTTAGTAGAGCCACCAGCAGACAGAAAAATTATTGGAAGCAAATGGGTTTTCAGAAAGAAGATGGATGCAAATGGGAAAGTGAACCGGTATAAGGCTCGACTTGTTGCTCAAGGATGTTGCCAAAAATTTGGCCTTGATTATGATGAGACTTTTAGCCCAGTTGTTAGTTTTGAATCCGTACGATCAATCATTGCACTTGGAACACATCACAGTTTGGAACTTCATCAAATGGATGTTGCAACAGCATTCCTTCATGGAGAGCTCTCAGAAGAAGTTTACATGGAACAACCAGAGGGCTATGTTGTACCTGGAAATGAGCACCTGGTATGTCGTCTCAAACGAAGCATATATGGTCTGAAACAAGCACCTCGGTGCTGGAATTATGCATTGAACAAGCGTCTTGGGGAAATTGGATTCAAACAGACCTCCAGTGATCCTTGCTTGTATGTTTCTTCTGATCAAAATGAAGCTGTATTTATCATTGCAGTGTATGTTGATGACATTGTTCTTGGAGGAAAGAATAAAGAAAAGATGAAAGATGTGAAGAAGGAATTGAGTGACAGATTTGAAATGAAAGATCTTGGTTTATTACATCATTTTCTTGGAGTAACTGTGATTCAGGATGAAACCACTGGAAGCATATGGCTTGGACAACCTTCTTACACTAAGAAAGTACTGCAAAAGTTTGGAATGGGTGACTGCAAGCCGGTCAAGACTCCTGCAAGTACAGATGTCAAATTCACTCAGTGTGAATGCGAAGAGGATGTGTGTGATCAGAAGACTTATCAAGCTGTTGTGGGAAGTTTGCTTTATTTGTCAACTAAAAGTCGTCCTGATATTGCTTATGCTGTGAGCAATGTTGCTCGTTTCTGTGCTAAACCCACAAAGGAGCACTGGACTGGTGTCAAAAGAATTCTAAGATATTTGAGAGGTACCGTGAACTTTGGTTTGCTTTACACTCAACAAGCTTCATCTGACTGCACTGGGTACAGTGATGCAGACTGGGCAGGGGATGTGGGA
>WLWD01004589.1_pt1 | contig 15240 bp, 10 predicted proteins | sample 6712731 | NCBI WGS metagenome assembly WLWD01 (sample SAMN12718690, study PRJNA576275) | sponge metagenome | isolation source: marine sponge | host: Mycale hentscheli | place: New Zealand: South Island, Marlborough, Capsize Point | collected 2014-11-01
GAGGACCAGTAACTGAGGGCCGAGGACCAGTAACTGAGGGCTGAGGACCAGTAACTGAGGGCTGAGGACCAGTAACTGAGGGCTGAGGACCAGTAACTGAGGGCCGAGGACCAGTAACTTTGGGCTGAGGACTGAGGACCACTGAGGTTTGGTTAGAACTGATATAACTATGAGCTTGTGATGCTGTCAAGTGGGCGGTGTTAAGTGCAGAGCAAGAGGTGTGGCTTGTGTAATGGTGCATTGTGTTTGTCTTTCTGTGTGTTGTCTTGTTTTGCAGGGCAGCTGTTGTTTGGTTAGCTGGTAGGTCAGAGTATCTTGTTGTAGGATGACAGACTTCAATGGCTGCAATTAACACTTGTACATTCAGTGCCAATCTCTGGCAGTTGTGGCATCTCAGGTGTTGGGGTGTGGCTATTATTATAGTGTTAATGAAGAATGTGCTATTGACTCAGATGTAATTAGCTATTGTGTTAAACTAACAGCCTGAAGGGATAGAGAGAGAGAGAGGGAGGAAACTTAAGAGTACAGAGTTGAACTTGAGCCCTCAGCAGCTTCAGAGCTCTGATGGCTAGTCACTAGAAAGGGGTGTGGTCTCAGTGTTGCCTAGCAATGAGATATATGTTTGTGTAGGTGTGTGAGGACCAGCATCCTGACTTGCTGCATATTTTGGAATCTCTACCTCATCTGGAGAAAGCCACGAGGTCAGTTCACACTCTCTGCTAGTGGTCAATGTGCCATTTCTATAGCAACCAGGCATTGTCTGCCTGTGTTGACTTTATGTGCGTGTGCGTGTCAGCATGTGAATTGTGTCGTATTAGTATGTATGTGTGTTGGTATGTAGTTAATGAGTGGTTTCACTGTTGCTTGTTTTGTGTTATTTTGCTGAGTTTGTGTGTTATTTTTGCTGACTGGTAGTAAGTGTGGAATTCCTAAACGACAGGCAATTAGTTAAGTGATTGTAGTGTACACAATGTATGTATGTGTGTGCGGGTGTTTAGACTATCCATTGTCTATCACTTAATTCCAAATTGGCCACACCTACTGCTCCTCCTACTTTCTAGTAAACCTTCGCTGTGAGCTATGGTCACCAAAGATATGGCAGGCCAGGATTTCAAGAGGGGAGGGAGTGATTCAGTGGCAATTACATTATCACTAAAGCATATCCTGGGGTTGTTCTGTTGGAAGCATATCCTGGGGTTGTTCTGTTGGAAGCATATCCTGGGGTTGTCTGTTGGAAGCATATCCTGGGGTTGTTCTGTTGGAAGCATATCCTGGGGTTGTCTGTTGGAAGCATATCCTGGGGTTGTTCTGTTGGAAGCATATCCTGGGGTTGTCTGTTGGAAGCATATCCTGGGGTTGTTCTGTTGGAAGCATATCCTGGGGTTGTTCTGTTGGAAGCATATCCTGGGGTTGTTCTGTTGGAAGCATATCCTGGGGTTGTTCTGTTGGAAGCATATCCTGGGGTTGTTCTGTTGGAAGATATCTGGGGTGTGTTGAAGCATATCTGGGGTTGTTCGTTTGGAAGCATATCCTGGGGTTGTTCTGTTGGAAGCATATCCTGGGGTTGTCTGTTGGAAGCATATCCTGGGGTTGTTCTGTTGGAAGCATATCCTGGGGTTGTCTGTTGGAAGCATATCCTGGGGTTGTCTGTTGGAAGCATATCCTGGGGTTGTTCTGTTGGAAGCATATCCTGGGGTTGTCTGTTGGAAGCATATCCTGGGGTTGTCTGTTGGAAGCATATCCTGGGGTTGTTCTGTTGGAAGCATATCCTGGGGTTGTCTGTTGGAAGCATATCCTGGGGTGTTCTGTTGGAAAGCATTATCCTGGGTTGGTCTGTGGAAGCATATCCTGGGGTTGTTATGTTGGAAGCAGATCCTGGGGTTGTCTTGTTGGAAGCATATCCTGGGGTTGTTCTGTTGGAAGCATATCCTGGGGTTGTCTGTTGGAAGCATATCCTGGGGTTGTTCTGTTGGAAGCATATCCTGGGGTTGTTCTGTTGGAAGCATATCCTGGGGTTGTTCTGTTGGAAGCATATCCTGGGGTTGTTCTGTTGGAAGCATATCCTGGGGTTGTTCTGTTGGAAGCATATCCTGGGGTTGTTCTGTTGGAAGCAGTGTTTTTTGAAACCTTCAGTTGGAAGTTATCAGTTGTGTTAGTTCTGTTCCGTTAGCAGATTTTGTGGTCTAGGTTTTTAAAGATCTCTCTAACGTAGCTGTGTCAATGGAAGACAATATCACTTCATTCAAACATCTAAACTATTCTGCCGGAGTTGGTAGTACTCTTCTAGGACCTCTTGGAGCCCTGGTATTTTGTTCAGTGATTTTGATTATTCCATTCTAGAATTTCAAGACTGTTGCACATACTGGCTTCATTCTGGCTCTTCAGCTTACACGACTTCTTCCAAGAGACTTCAGTGCTTCACTAACTTCAATGGCTTTCAGTTAACGTATGATTCATTTAATGTGGTATATGGTCCCAGTCCTGTGGTATGGTATAGTATTTGGTATCTGGTCCCAGTCTTGTGGTATGGTATAGTATTTGGTATCTGGTCCCAGTCCTGTGGTATAGTATTTGGTATTTGGTATCTGGTCCCAGTCCTGTGGTATGGTATAGTATTTGGTATCTGGTTCCAGTCCTGTGGTATGGTATAGTATTTGGTATCTGGTCCCAGTCCTGTGGTATGGTATAGTATTTGGTATCTGGTCCCAGTCCTGTGGTATGGTATAGTATTTGGTATCTGGTCCCAGTCCTGTAGTATGGTATAGTATCTTGTTATAGTTCGTTGAAGTTATCTTCAGATCCTCATAGAGAGAGAGACATAAAGTAGTGAGCAGTGTTATACGAACTGTTGTAAACCTTTACACACACTTACACACACACACACACATACATACATTGTTTGTTGTTGATGGATAAAGCCTTGCTTGTGTTTTGGCTGTGAGCCAGCTCCCTCCCTCCCTTATCTCCCTGTGTACCTATAGACCTGCCAGACTTCTGAGAAGTGGTCCTCTTCTTCCTGTCAATCAATCTAATTGTGTCTGTGAGCTTCCCTTGTGTTAATTCTGCAGAAGTAGATGTGATAGTCTTCCTTAGATTTCTATTTTGACTGCCTGTGAATAACTAGTTCTAAGAAAGTCCTCATTTGATGCCAGTCATGTGCTGAGACTAGAGTTGGTTTACCTCATTTGATGCCAGTCATGTGCCGAGACTAGAGTTGGTTTACCTCATTTGATGCCAGTCATGTGCCGAGACTAGAGTTAGTTTATGAAGTGTTGATTTGTGGTTTTGTTAGATTGTACCTCTCGAACTTAGCCACTGGTTGTTATGGGAGTGTTTTACCCAACTAACTGCTTGTTACATGTCACCTTGTTGTCATGGATACTGCAGGCTGTCCCACGAGTTCCTGTCAGGTCAAGTGGCAGAGTTGAACAAGAAAGTGAAGGAATTGGAGAAGAAAGTGAAGAAGAAAGACAGTCCAGAAGACCTGAAGGCACAGCTCAAATCCTTCCTTGCAGTAAGGGAGGGGGGATATATAGAGTGGGTAAAAGGTCAACTCAATCAGTAATTGTTTGCAAAGTATGTATGTGTGAGTTTTGATTGGTTGCCTTGGTTACAGGAGGGGTCACAGACTCTGGATGACCTCAAGGCTAGTCTGGGTGCCGTGACTAAGAAAATGAATTCTGTGGCGGAGTATTTCTGCCAGGATAGTAAGAAGTTCAAACTAGAGGATTTGTTTGCAGCTGTTCTCAACTTCCTTAGGGAGTTGGAAAATGCCAAAAAGGTTAGTACTTGTGCACGCACACACTTACACACAATGTTACTATGACAACAGGTCCCACACTTACACACAAGCTAATATCAATCCTGCCTCATTATAAGTCCATTTAGAACACTTCAACTTCTTACATCACAATGTTACTATGACAACAGGCCCCACACTTACATCACAGTGTTACTATGACAACAGGCCCCACACTTACATCACAATGTTACTATGACAACATGCCCCACACTTACATCACAATGTTACTATGACAACAGGCCCCACACTTACATCACAATGTTACTATGACAACAGGCCCCACACTTACATCACAATGTTACTATGACAACAGGCCCCACACTTACATCACAATGTTACTATGACAACAGGCCCCACACTTACATCACAATGTTACTATGACAACAGGCCCCACACTTACATCACAATGTTACTATGACAATAGGCCCCACACATCACAATGTTGCTATGACAACAGGCCCACACTTGCATGTGTTGCTATGACAAAGGTCCCACACTTGCATGTGTTGCTATGACAAAGGTCCCACACTTGCATGTGTTGCTATGACAAAGGTCCCACACTTGCATGTGTTGCTATGATATGTTGTGTTGTAGGAGAATGTTCAGAGAGTTGTGGTAGAACAGAAGAGAGTAAAGAGAGAAGCTGCCAAAAAAGCAGCAGATGAAGCCAAGAGAAAGAGGGCGGAGGCCAAGGGAGAGGCAGGGAGTAAAGTGGGAGTGGTTCCTGAGCCAGAGGAAGATGGGTGCATTATTGATAACTTGCTGAAGGAGATAAGAGCAGGAACAACTCTCAAGTCAACAGGAAGGAAGGGCACCATAAGGAAGAAGGCAAGTCTCAGCTCCTCTGATCTAGGTAAATTAAACTCTATGATGGCCAAAGCAGCTTCAGCAACACCAAGAGCCAGTCGTGCTCCTTCAGAAGACAGAGAGAGTGAGTTACCCACTGTCGCTACTGGACACGCTCTGTCCCCTGTGGTACCTGGTGGGCGTGGCAAGAATGAAGCCAAAAGGAAGTCTATTACAATGGAAGTATTGGATGAAGTCAACAACGCATTGGAATCATTGTCTGACCCAGTTAATCCCATTCCAGAGCCAGTCAAGCCCAGCTCAGAACCAGCTAATCCCATTCCAGAGCCAGTCAAGCCCAGCTCAGAACCAGCTAATCCCATTCCTGAGCCAGTCAAACCCAGCTCAGAACCAGCTAATCCCATTCCAGAGCCAGCCCAGCCCAGCCCACAGCCTCAGGCTACTCTCTCCACACTCACTGAAGTCTTACCACCACAATCTACAACTACTGCTGAAATGATAGCACCTTTAGTTGAGGGAAACACATCAACAGTTCACCCAGCCACGCCAACTGCTCCAGAAGTTTCACCAGTGATGGCTCTAAGTGAATGTGAACCTCATGGTCCCCTTACTCCTGAAATAAGTACATCCAGTGCATCCCTCTCGACAGCAGCCGAACCAGCACCGCCTGTGATGACACCTTCCTCCCACCAGGCCTCTGCCATATATCCTCCATCCACAACTTCTTTTCCAGCCAATGGATCAGCCATAGTTTCATCTTCAACTAACCAGCCTTCTGTGTCTACTGACAGAATACCCACAGCTGCTGCTATGACAACGAGTGTTATGACTGATACGTCAACTGGTGACAAGAACTCTGTTCCATCTCCCTTAACCACACCCACTTCCATTCCCACACCTGCGCCAATCACGTCCAACGATGCCACTGGAAATGGAGTTTATACAACAACAGTGCCTTCAGATAGGCCAAGCCACACCCACCAAGACCTGGCTAGAATCCAGGCAGCCACACTGGACACGCCCATGTCAGACACACCCACTGTGGCCAATGGTGTCTCTAGAGTTCCTGTGAAGGATTTCAGTTCTAGTGAAGACTTACCGGTATGGTAAAGGGTGTTCAGTTTGATATCCACAAATAGTACAATGAGCTTTAAGATTGTTTAGCTGAACATTACCTATTGATGTGTTAGAGGATGGTCACAGTAGTAGCACTTGTGAACTATGTGAGGAAGGTGTGAACATGTATCGTGTGTTTCATTTCTTTATTTCTCCCTCATCTGAATAGTCCAGATGATTGAGGTCTTCAACTAACCTAATGAATTGGTACATGGTATTGGGAGTTGATAGGGCTTAGGTTACTAGCTGTATTAATGTAAGAATTGTGGTATTGAATGCTAGCTTAGTGCTGATACACAACTGATGTATTAGTGTAAGGATTTGGTATTGAATGCTAGCTTAGTGCTGATTTACAACTGATGTATTAGTGTAAGGATTTGGTATTGAATGCTAGCTTAGTGCTGATTTACAACTGATGTATTAATGTAAGGATTTGGTATTGAATGCTAGCTTAGTGCTGATACACAACTGATGTATTAGTGTAAGGATTTGGTATTGAATGCTAGCTTAGTGCTGATTTACAACTGATGTATTAGTGTAAGGATTTGGTATTGAATGCTAGCTTAGTGCTGATTTACAACTGATGTATTAATGTAAGGATTTGGTATTGAATGCTAGCTTAGTGCTGATACACAACTGATGTATTAGTGTAAGGATTTGGTATTGAATGCTAGCTTAGTGCTGATTTACAACTGATGTATTAATGTAAGGATTTGGTATTGAATGCTAGCTTAGTGCTGATACACAACTGATGTATTAGTGTAAGGATTTGGTATTGAATGCTAGCTTAGTGCTGATTTACAACTGATGTATTAATGTAAGGATTTGGTATTGAATGCTAGCTTAGTGATGATATACAACTGATGTTTGCCCACAGCACAAGACTCTGCGTAGTGACTCTGAGAATGCTATCCTGGCACAGATTCAACAACAACTCGATAGCACACGAAGTTTCTTCCAGGGTCTAGCCAGTATTTCTGCACTGGGTCTGGTTATGGTGCCCCAGGCTGCAGATCACATGGATGAAACAGCTGCTTCTGGAGACATGCCACCATTGCCAGTCAGAAAGAGTCATGCCTCAGCTAGTCGTAAAGGTAGTCATGCAGATCATGCTTCTCGCAAAAATAGTAGCTCCTCTCAGAAGTCACGTAAAGCTAGTAGCTCCTCTCAGAAGTCACGCAAGGGTAGCCGTGGCGACCCTCTCACGCCTCGCCAGGGCACTCCTGATGGGGAGGCGGGTCCTATTGGTCGGAAGAGTGCTACCTTGGACAAGAAAGCAAAGAAGGAATCTAAAAAGGCCAAGAAAGCCCATTCTAAATCCACTAAAGTAAAGAGTAAAAGTAGAGCAGCATCAAGCAGTTCAGAATAGTTGACACTTCACCAGTTCATCTGTGTCCATATGTTTGTGTGTGAGTGTGTCCATGTATGTTTGTGTGTTCATACTATGCCAGTTCAACGTCTATTCACATATATATTTAAAAAAAAAAGGGGGGGGGGGGGAATATGATAAATTGACAGGAAGAAAGAGGTGCATGTAAAGTGGAGTGTAACCGCTCAGACAGCACCTACTCAGTGGTGGCATTAAATAGAACTCATCTGAATGTGCTCCCCCTACTCTTGATTTTACAGTAGCAATATTCAAGTCTGTCCTACTGAATGAAATTGTACATACTAGAGAACTGCCACACACAACCAGAGCAGAATTGAAATGAGTGCATATTATATTGGTGGAGTTATTACTCTAATTATCACAACTTTCTCGTACATTCAGAAATCTTTCTTTCAACTATACAAGTGTCTGCCATTCATTAATTTTAAAAATGCATTGAAGGACATATGTAGCCTACGGGACGATCCTAGAATCAATGTTTAGGAGACTGTGTAGCTTACCAAAGAAGAGATACCATGACCCATAGAGACACACTAAATGCTGTGTTGCAGGTCCAAGATTGAAAGCAGTGTTGAATTATCACATGTTGGGTCAACCAGTTATCTCCTGACAGCTGGCAGAGTGGGTCAACCAGTTATCATCTCCAGACAGCTGGTATAAAGTGGGTCAACCAGTTATCATCTCCAGACAGCTGGCAAAGTGGGTCAACCAGTTACCATCTCCAGACAGCTGGCAAAGTGGGTCAACCAGTTACCATCTCCAGACAGCTGGCAAAGTGGGTCAACCAGTTACCATCTCCAGACAGCTGGCAAAGTGGGTCAACCAGTTACCATCTCCAGACAGCTGGCAAAGTGGGTCAACCAGTTATCACCTCCAGACAGCTGGCAAAGTGGGTCAACCAGTTATCACCTCCAGACAGCTGGCAAAGTGGGTCAACCAGTTATCACCTCCAGACAGCTGGTAAAGTGGGTCAACCGGTTATCATCTCCAGACAGCTGGCAAAGTGGAACTAGACTGCCCCATTGTAAACCAGTATTCAAACCTTCCGAAGGTTCTGGAGAAATGGGAATATGTAAACATGCAATTGAGTCCACACCAGAAAATTAGTTGTTGTGGAAACTTTATTACAATTAACATTTTGAGCCATTCAAACAATATTCTATATAATGTCTGAACTCCAAGTATAAACTCTGTAGTACACTATTTATGAATTCTACAGTCAGCTCTAGTCTTCTTGAAGCTCCAGTGTAACCAATAGCAACACTGCCCTGAACTCAAAGTGTTTTCACCTCTTACCTCGAACAGGATTAGTTAGCAGTAGTTGCTTGAGGATACCTGGAGGCCAGCTATGTGTTGCACTGGGCAGTAGAAATAGTTCATGAACGCAACAGGATTCTCTGGTACTTGAACTTTGTTTGCTGCCTTATCTCTGCACAACTGAAGAAATGAGAGGACACTTGTTCTCCAAACAGTTCCTGAAACTGGAGTATTTTGAGCCATGCTGTACATCCGCAGGAGACTATAAGCACTGCCACAATGTCTCTTCTTCCTCAAGGATGGACACTAACTTGCTACAAAGACTTTAATCTTATAAGCACCTCAGACTGCAGCAGCTTTTTATCGTCAACATTTACAATTCCTCGGAGACAAAACACACTCTTCACAATTTCAAATATCTAATCATACACTTTGTAAAGTACTCTATTCCGACAGATTCACCCCATAAATAAATTTACCTTTCTTCAAGTGCCCAATTATTCCTGCTTCTTCTCAAAGATAGTAACATTAGTTTTCTCTTCAACTTACACGCACACACCTCGCAATATTACAATACCACACAATACCCTGTTTCAATGCAGTATCAAGCTACACGCTCTCTAATTATGTAGTACACCGCATCCAGGAGGGCACAGTACTGGAGGTGTCCAGTACACCTCATCCAGTAGAGGGCACAGTACTGGAGGTGTCCTTAGAACACCTCATCCAGTAGAGGGCACAGTACTGGAGGTGTCCTTAGAACACCTCATCCAGTAGAGGGTACAGTACTGGAGGTGTCCTTAGAACACCTCATCTAGTAGAGGGTACAGTACTGGAGGTGTCCTTAGAACACCTCATCCAGTAGAGGGTACAGTACTGGAGGTGTCCTTAGAACACCTCATCCAGTAGAGGGTACAGTACTGGAGGTGTCCTTAGAACACCTCATCCAGTAGAGGGTACAGTACTGGAGGTGTCCTTAGAACACCTCATCCAGTAGAGGGCACAGTACTGGAGGTGTCCTTAGAACACCTCATCCAGTAGAGGGTACAGTACTGGAGGTGTCCTTAGAACACCTCATCCAGTAGAGGGCACAGTACTGGAGGTGTCCTTAGAACACCTCATCCAGTAGAGGGCACAGTACTGGAGGTGTCCTTAGAACACCTCACCCAGTAGAGGGCACAGTACCGGAGGTGTCCTTAGTACACCTCATCCAGTAGAGGGCACAGTACTGGAGGTGTCCTTAGAACACCTCATCCAGTAGAGGGCACAGTACTGGAGGTGTCCTTAGAACACCTCATCCAGTAGAGGGCACAGTACTGGAGGTGTCCTTAGAACACCTCATCCAGTAGAGGGCACAGTACTGGAGGTGTCCTTAGAACACCTCATCCAGTAGAGGGCACAGTACTGGAGATGTCCTTAGAACACCTCATCCAGTAGAGGGCACAGTACTGGAGGTGTCCTTAGAACACCTCATCCAGTAGAGGGCACAGTACTGGAGGTGTCCTTAGAACACCTCATCCAGAGGGCACAGTACTGGAGGTGTCCTTAGTACACCTCATCCAGTAGAGGGCACAGTACTGGAGGTGTCCTTAGTACACCTCATCCAGTAGAGGGCACAGTACTGGAGGTGTCCTTAGTACACCTCATCCAGTAGAGGGCACAGTACTGGAGGTGTCCTTAGAACACCTCATCCAGTAGAGGGCACAGTACTGGAGGTGTCCTTAGAACACCTCATCCAGTAGAGGCCACAGTACTGGAGGTGTCCTTAGAACACCTCATCCAGTAGAGGGCACAGTACTGGAGGTGTCCTTAGTACACCTCATCCAGTAAGGGCACAGTACTGGAGGTGTCCTTAGAACTCCGCATAAGTGAGGTTCGGCTGAACTCTAAAATATCCTTTCAGAAGTATGTTACACTTACTTGTTAGTTCAATACATGGGAAAATATTGAATGCTCTAGGAATAGATTGTTATATAGTAACAAATATAAAAACAGTGCTGCTAATCAACTCTAGTTAATTCAAGTGGACGGAGTCTTCTAGATGGTTTCTTGTCCTGTAAATATGGGGAACTTGGTTTCTACATATGGCCAGTCTATTTGACCTTCCACCAGCCCCGCTACTGTCTCAGCTGCAGCTGCAATCTACACACAACACAGCACAACCAGCCATCTACCAGGTTCTTGGGGGAGTACAATAATAACAATAACCAGCTAGTTTGTAATTAGTTATTGACAGCCTCAGACATTGAGGGCACTCAATACCACTGGCAAGTAAGTCAATGCTTAAGGAGCAGATATTAGCTAACTATAGCCATCAAGATCAACAGCAAAAAATAAACTAAGAAAACTGATTCGCAATATATCTGATTGATTTCTGTTGACTACACCTATTCATTAACTCACACCTGACCACACCTACTCATTAGCTCATACGTGACCACATTAATCCGTGAGAGAGAGCCCCTTACCGAGAGTCTAACTTGTCTGGTCGAGTTTCTCTCTCTGAGTGTGACTGTGGATGTTTTCACTGTATCAAAGTCGACCGTCACACCAAATGGAATTCCTATTTCATCCGTGCGGGCATATCTACGTCCTATAGATCCAGCTGCCTCGTCTACACGATGAGATATACCTCGCTTCTTTAACTGTGTCACTACACAAATCATTACATATATATTGATCATTTGATACAGGAGAATATCACAAGTTTGTTGGCTGCCGCAGGCATGAGCGTAAATACAGCCAACCACACGAGTGATATTCTGCGGTACCCAATGAACAATACATTTATTATGTACTGTTCATGTGTGAATACCATAGTAACGAGTTTCTTGTGCAATAAACACTTGTATAACCTGGGGGGACGTAATAACCCAACACAGGTGATATGGGAAATTATTGCCATAAGCCACACATCCTATTAGGCAACAGGTATTAAGCCCTGTTCAGTACAAATAAGTAAGCATATTATATGTAATACACTAGTTAAACAAAAATATCCAAATATTCAGGATACCTATATAAATAATATTTATTTCACTCTAGATATCTTCACAATGATATCTTTAGGTACATGACCCGTGAAATAACTCATGATATTTCAAGGTTGTTATTCACACTGTATTGCACAAGCTCTTTACCCCTGTAGTTATGAACTTGTCACTTTTCCTGTTGTTGTTTTTACAGCTACCACCTCTGGTGTAGCTACTAAACCTGGGGTTAGAGCAGCTGCTAAAATATCAGCTAGGGGTGTGGGTAGCCCCAACTATCAACTTTACATGAAGGTTAACGGAGTGAATGGAGGGAGGGGCCAAGCTACCTGCTATATGTCCTAAGTAGCAGGGAAAAGAATAATAGTAAGAGAAGCCATAAAGAGCATATCCTAGGGAATCCTATAGCATCAGAGTAACCACACCTATTATAACATCAACTCACAGAGTGCTAAACCACACCTATTATAACATCAACTCACTGAGTGCTAAACCACACCTATTATAACATCAACTCACTGAGTGCTAAACCACACCTATTACTAGTGATGTGCTTGAGCACAAATGGCGAGCGAGCCTAAAGACTATACTATTTTTATATGAATGATTTTGACTTCTAACACTGAAGCTACTGAAAATAAGGTCCAGTTTTTAAATTTAGCATACAGGGTAAAGGGATTTCACTGCCATAGTAACAACTCTCTGCAACTGCTTAGAAAGAAAACAACAACAACAAAACAATACACGTTATTTAAAAGTTTTCTTTGTGATATTTAACACACAATGCTTTGACACAACTGGACATGCACCTACACAGACTTACCTTCTCAGTAGTCTAGTGGACAATGTATTTTCAAGTAAATACTGTTGCGCACGGCTTATAACCATGACAAAGGGCGCATTGACTTACCACCGCCACTAACTCGAATAGAAATGGAAGTCCCTTAAGTTCAAGTTTTAACTGCACCCGCAAAAGAATTCAAAACGGTAAACAATTCCATTTCTAGGGTGATACGGGTACTGATCGATAAACCAGAGGATTCTGTTTAGTGCAATTTGGACTTGGTCTACCACAAACTAACAAAAACGCGAGGTCACGGAGTGGCAAAATGACTCTACTCCAAACATGATACAAATAATAAACATCCCCATTGTTTCATTGTGAAACCACCTTTTATGTTAACCGCCGTAAGGGGTGTCTCGCTCCATCGCTACGCCGCTCGCCAATAACATCCACTCACAGATGCTAAACCACACTATTATAACATCACTCCCGGAGTGCTAAACCACAAGCACACCGATTATAAAACACAACTCACGAGTGCTAAACCCACCTATTATAACATCAACCTCACTGATTGCTAAACCACACCGATTTAACATCACCTCACAGAGTTTGTTTTTTGGGGGCTAAACCACCACCCTTATAACATCAACTCAACGGAGTGCTTTAAAAACAACCACACCTATTAAACCATCAACTCACGAGTTGCGAAACCACACCTTTTAACCTCAACTCAGGAGTGCTAAACCACACCTATTATAACATCAACTCACTAGTGCTAAACCACACCTATTATAACATCAACTCACGAGTGCTAAACCACACCTATTATAACATCAACTCACTAGTGCTAAACCACACCTATTATAACATCAACTCACTGAGTGCTAAACCACACCTATTATAACATCAACTCACAGAGTGCTAAACCACACCTATTATAACATCAACTCACTGAGTGCTAAACCACACCTATTATAACATCAACTCACTGAGTGCTAAACCACACCTATTATAACATCAACTCACAGAGTGCTAAACCACACCCATTATAACATCAACTCACGGAGTGCTAAACCACACCTATTATAACATCAACTCACTGAGTGCTAAACCACACCTATTATAACATCAACTCAGGAGTGCTAAACCACACCCATTATAACATCAACTCACGGAGTGCTAAACCACACCTATTATAACATCAACTCAGGAGTGCTAAACCACACCCATTATAACATCAACTCACGGAGTGCTAAACCACACCTATTATAACATCAACTCACAGAGTGCTAAACCACACCTATCATAACATCAACTCAGGAGTGCTAAACCACACCTATTATAACATCAACTCACAGAGTGCTAAACCACACCTATCATAACATCATCTCACTGAGTGCTAAACCACACTTATTATAACATCAACTCAGGAGTGCTAAACCACACCTATTATAACATCAACTCACTGAGTGCTAAACCACACCTATTATAACATCAACTCACAGAGTGCTAAACCACACCTATCATAACATCAACTCAGGAGTGCTAAACCACACCTATTATAACATCAACTCACAGAGTGCTAAACCACACCTATCATAACATCAACTCACTGAGTGCTAAACCACACCTATCATAACATCAACTCACAGAGTGCTAAACCACACCTATTTCAGAAATGAAGTCATTGAACTGGTCATTGCCAGACAGAGGAAGTACAGAGCAGCTGATAGGAGCCACCCTCGGAGGTACTGCAAGCCACACCCTCTGCTCGTCTCCGTCCCTCACTCTGAAACAATGCTCCCATACCACGTACAACAGCCGACCAATTCCAAAGGAAGGTTCTATCACTGACGGCAACACGTCTTCAACTACACAACATCAGTTAAAATGAACGCTGAATATCACACCCACTACTACAAAACATATTAGAGTTCTATTAAATTCCTATTCCGCACAGCCTAAGTGGTGCCCCACAATGCTAGCTGGACATCCATGACACATGCGCAGTAAAATATTGTGAATACCATGTATGTATATATACTTATAACCTGTGAGTGCATGTATGTATATATACTTATAACCTGTGAGTGCATGTATGTGTATATACTTATAATCTGTGAGTGCATGTATGTATATATACTTATAACCTGTGAGTGCATGTATGTATATATACTTATAACCTGTGAGTGCATGTATGTGTATATACTTATAACCTGTGAGTGCATGTATGTGTATATACTCATAACCTGTGAGTGCATGTATGTGTATATACTCATAACCTGTGAGTGCATGTATGTGTATATACTTATAACCTGTGAGTGCATGTATGTGTATATACTTATAACCTGTGAGTGCATGTATGTGTATATACTTATAACCTGTGAGTGCATGTATGTGTATATACTTATAACCTGTGAGTGCATGTATGTATATATACTTATAACCTGTGAGTGCATGTATGTGTATATACTTATAACCTGTGAGTGCATGTATGTGTATATACTTATAACCTGTGAGTGCATGTATGTGTATATACTTATAACCTGTGAGTGCATGTATGTGTATATACTTATAACCTGTGAGTGCATGTATGTGTATGTAATAGTTATGCCATGGCCAACGAGGGGTTATGGAATTAAGGGCGGTGATATTCCATAACCCAGATGTTGCCATGGCATAACTGTTTTATACCATAGTTGCTGCTACTACTACTCTCTCATATCCACCTATATGGGACCAGCCCTACCACATATAACTCTCCTGCCGCTCTCATACCACAGGAATTTACCACAGCAATTTACCACAGCTAGCTGCTTTACTGCTTACTGCTGAGCAGCCCAGGTAGAGTTAGATCTGGAGATAACAGCTGGCAGCTACAAATGGAGTTTAATGTTACTCATTAAACAGAGTTAATGGAGGGAGGAAGCCCTCAGCAGGTAAGGGTCGTACTGGGTAGGGACCATTAGCCAGTAGAGACGCGTGGAGTAGCCAGTTAGCAGCTAACAAACAGATTATGTCTGAATCCGAGGACCCACCTAGGGCGGAGACCAAGTTTACTGCAGCCCAGAGGGAGTGGATAGATAGGCTG
>WLWD01000124.1_pt1 | contig 15222 bp, 4 predicted proteins | sample 6712731 | NCBI WGS metagenome assembly WLWD01 (sample SAMN12718690, study PRJNA576275) | sponge metagenome | isolation source: marine sponge | host: Mycale hentscheli | place: New Zealand: South Island, Marlborough, Capsize Point | collected 2014-11-01
GTCTCGCTCGCTCGCCAATAATATTGGCTATTAGAACGAGAATGCTTGCTATTATTATGTTTTAAAATTTGTGAAGTTTAGTTGGATTGTTAAACTAATCCAGTGACTGACTGACTGATGTGAGATAAATAGACTTGTGGGGGACTTAGTTATCTCTCACAAAGGTTGGTCGGGTGAAGGACCAGACTATCAACTTAACAGACGCAGGCGAAATATAACAGACGCAGCCGATGACCCGAGAGCTTTCAGCCTTGCCTATTACTCGCAAAAGTGCGCAACGCTCAACAAGATGTCTTTTGCTGATTGTCAGAGGTTGATAATAATATAATAGAGGCAAAGTTACAACTATATACATCTCAGTGTATGAAGATGACTTTGGGTTGTGACTTATGAATATGATTATAGGAATAAGGTGGGAGAAGTGTTAACAAGGTAAATACATAATGATAAGTGTTCATTGTCGGGGCTGGTCTTGGCTCTACTGTCCATCGCCAGGGCTGGGCTGTGGATCTTTTTTCTTCTGTCTGGGATGAGTCCCAGACATCCTCCCGGGGGGGGCATGGTTGATAGTTTCATCTCGGATGAAGGGGATGAGTCTATTGGCGGCTCTTTTATAGGACCTTCCCCTGCACTTGAGTTGGACGGCTCTCACTTCTCCGTCGTCTCCAGGGAAGACTTCTTCTACTATGGCCAGGGGCCAATCTCGAATCCGAAGGGTTTCATCCTTGACGTAGACGAGGTCGTTGACGGCCAGTTTGCGTCCTTGGTGTTGCCATTTGGAGCGTTGAGCGCATGAGGCGAGGTAGGTCCCCAGCCATTGGCTCCATAGGTCAGATGTGAGCCTGGAGACCAGGTTCCATCGTCGTAAGTTGGATAGTTTCCCTGCTGGTGGTCGAGGAGTTGGGGCTGCCTTCAGTGGTCGACCCACCAGGAAGTGACCAGCTGTCAGGAAGGTTCCCTCCACTACATCATCGCTGCGTAGTGGGGAGAGTGGACGGGAATTGAGGATCGCCTCTATCTCTGTGAGGAGGGTGTAGAGCTCCTCATATCTTAGAGCGTGAGGCTTAAGGTTCTTTCTTAGGAGAGTCTTCATGGACTTTACTGCCGCCTCCCAGAGGCCTCCAAAGTGTGGAGCTCTGGGAGGTATGTTGTGCCATTGGATTGAGTTTGTGATGGCAAAGTTGTGCACAGCTTTCCTCGTCTTGACAGATTCCGTGAGGTTCTGAATCTCACGGATCTCTTCCCGGGCACCAAGAAAGTTAGTCCCGTTGTCCGAGAAGATGTGGGACGGGCAACCTCTCCTGGCTATGAACCGTTGGAGTGTGGCGAGGAAGTCGTCGGTGGAAAGGGATGAGCACAGCTCTAGATGGACAGCCTTAGTGCACATGCATACAAACACAGCAGCATAAGTCTTCACCAGTGTGGGTTTACGCGTGTATCCTTGTCTGATGACAAAGGGGCCAGCGAAGTCCACACCAGTGTTGTCAAAGGGAGGGGCTGGAGTGGTCCTGTAAGACGGCAGCATACCCATACGTTGTTGGAGTGGAAGAGCATACGCTCTCTGACAGGACGGGCAGGATCTGCTGACTTTCTTCAGGAGGTTTCTGAGGTTAGGGATGTAGAAGGAGGAGGAGAGAATGGAAGCCAACGCAGAAATACCTGCATGGCTGTAGGAGACATGAAGGGTCGCAACTAGGAGAATTGTGAGCTTGGACTTGGTACTCAATGGTACCAGCAGCTTGGGAGAGGTGGGGGAATCAGGTCTTCTGACTCTGCTCTGAACTAGCAAGTGGCCATCTTCAGACAGGACCAAGCTGTACTTGGAAAGAGAGTGGCTCTTTGGTAGTCTGGTGCCTTTCTCCAAAGCTAGAAACACTTCAGGATACGTTTCCAGTTGAGAGAGCTTGAAGAGGAGGTGTTTGGCAGCTTTAACTTCGGAAGGGGTGAGTAGATCGGTGTACAATTTGGAGCTGTTCTTGGGATTAGAGTTGCTGGCAAAACGGAGCATCCAGGCAACGACCTTGTTCAAGGTGTGGAAGGATGATACTTTGCTCCACAGTTCAGACAGGAATGATCTTTGAGCAGGATCCGGTAGCGGATCAGGTTGGATTGAGAGACAATGTGCTTCGGTTACAGGCTTCGAGAGCTTGTGCGCAGGCCATTCGTGAGGAGGGAGAGCAAGCCATGGGGGACCAGACCACCACAGAGAAGAGGTAGCCAAATCAGGAGCTCGAACACCTCTGCTGGCTAGGTCAGCGGGGTTGTATGCAGATCTGACATGTCTCCAGTGGCCAGGTGGTAGCGGATCAGGTTGGATTGAGAGACAATGTGCTTCGGTTACAGGCTTCGAGAGCTTGTGCGCAGGCCATTCGTGAGGAGGGAGAGCAAGCCATGGGGGACCAGACCACCACAGAGAAGAGGTAGCCAAATCAGGAGCTCGAACACCTCTGCTGGCTAGGTCAGCGGGGTTGTATGCAGATCTGACATGTCTCCAGTGGCCAGGTGGAAGTAGGTCACGGATAGCATGCACTCTATTGGCCACGAATCGAACGAGTTGAGATGGAGTCTTTGGCAGCCAATATAGCACGATCTCACTGTCTGTCCAGGCAAAGACATTGGAAAGTGAGATTTCCAGGATGGAGCTCGTGTGGCTGATCATCTTGGCTAAGAGATGTGCACCGAGAAGCTCAGCTCTAGGGATAGTAACGGGTTTTACTGGAAGGACTCTGGCCTTGGCAACTACCAGTGTGGTGAAAACAGAGCCATCATCGGAGACGGTTCGTAGATAGATGGCAGCACCATAGGCGACTGTAGAGGCATCGCAGAAGCCATGGAGTGACTGGAACACAGTTTTCCGATGAGAGGGCGACAGTCTTCTGGGTATGGCAAGGCTGTTGACAGAAGGGAGGTCTTGAATCCAAGTGTCCCATTTATCCTTGATGTCGTCAGGAACAGGTTTGTCCCATGGCAGAGACCTCTTCCAAGTTTCCTGGAAGATGATTCTGGCAGGGATGATGGCAGGAGAGAATAGGCCCAAGACGTCAAAGACCCCTGCTGTGCCGGAGGCAATGACTCTCTTGGTCACTACAATGACTGAAGGGATGGCTGGAGGGATGGAGACGTGTAGAGTATCTTTCTTCACGTCCCAGTGGATGCCCAAGGCTTTGGGGGCTTGAGATGGTAGAGAGAAGGAGAGAGGGGTGGCATCTTTTTCCAGGAGATGGTCAGGAATTCTTTGGCATAGCTCGACTGAGTTGGACCTCCACTTCCTCAAGGTCATACCTGCCTGAGAAAGGAGGTTGCACAGCTCAATCCTCAGCTTGTCAGCAGCATCAACGTCCTCCGCACCAGACAAGAAGTCATCGACGTAGAAGTCGGATAGGATGGCCGACGATGCTGTAGGATGAGAAGAGACATACAATTTAGCAAGAGTGTGCAATACCTGGGTGGCAAGGTAGGGCGAGCAGTTAACACCGAATGTCAGCCGTTCCATGCGACAGTCCACTATGATGTTGTGGTCATCTCTCCTCAGGAACCGGTGGAAGTCTCGCTCTGGAGGGTTCAGCAGAATCTCCCTGAACATTTTAGAGATGTCTGCAGATAGTCCCACCTTATGCCTTCTGAACCTTGTGATGACATCAGGCAATGGAGGGTACAGGTTAGGTCCTGGAAGGAGGGTGTCGTTGAGGGATACTCTGGTAGATGACTTTGCCGAAGCATCAAATACTGCGCGTAGTTTGGTGGTAGAGGAGGATTCTTTAAAGACTCCATGAATGGGCAGATAAAAATTGGGGCTGATATGGAGTTCGTCTCTAGGAATGACATGAGCATGACCCAAGTCCAGGTATTCTTGGATGACCTTATTGAAGTCGTCCAGCTTATGTTTGGAGGAAAGAGACCTCTCATTAGCTAAGAGCCTCTTTACAGCCTGCCTTCTCGAGTCGCCTAAGGGTGGGTGACCCTTGACTTTGGGGAGAGAGACGGAAAATCTGCCGTCAATACGTCTGTAGGTGGAATCGAATTCTTTGATGGTAGCAACATCCTCAGGTGAATGTGATGGGGCTTCAGGGACTTGGTCCATCTCCCACAGCCTTGACAGGTCTTGTTGGAGATCATCTGGGACGACTGAAGTCAGGAGGGTTTGAGTAGGAGAGTCGCTGTGGAGAGGTCCAGCAATGCTGAGGCCGAAGGGAGTATGGATGGCCTTAAGTCCATCGAACCTCAGAGATCCCTCAAAGACACAACCGTCGATGTCCATGTTTCCCAGGAATAAGTCGACGTCTCCACCTAGCTCAGGATCTGCCAGAGGGAGATTGTGGAGTGAGGGCAACTTCAGGATCTCTTCACGGTTGGAGGGAACAGGAACAGGTTTCAGCTTGGAGACGACCGTGAAGGTGATGGGGTTACTCACAAATGATCTAGAGTGAGAGAACAAACAAGTTACCACGCAAAACTTACACCTCTCCTCTCCAAAGCTGCCTGAGAGAGACATCTCCCGAGGGTATCTCTTCAGCTTGAGAGCAGAGGCCAGCTCCTCAGACATAATAGAGACGCCAGCACCAGTGTCAAGGATGGCTCTAGCACGGGCAGTTCTTCCTTCATTCTCCAAGGTGACGGTGATGGTGTTCGGAAATGAAGGGGCAGCTCTAGGTAGCTGGTCTCCAGATGAAGAGGAGGCAGTGACTGAATAATTTCCAGCACCAGTAGATGAAGACTGTTGAGGTGTAGCTTGGGATGGAGTCGTAGCTGGTTCACGATCTTTATGAAGGAGTGTATGGTGTCTACCCCCGCAGGTTTTGCAAGAGAACTTGCTGGGACAGGCACGGCAACCATGCTGATCTGAGAAGCAGTTCAAACAGACTTTTTTGTCTCTGACAAGCTTGTTTCTTTTCTCAACATCATACCCGACGAAGGCAGTACAGCGCATGAGAGCATGGTTGTCCCCACAGGCTATGCACTTGATGGAAGATTTCTGCTTGGGCGGATGAGAGGTAGAGGAATGGGCAGAGGAATGATGAGTAGAGGAAGGAATAGACGAATGGTGAGTAGAAGTAGATGGTGATGGAGCAGGATCAGTTGAAGGTGATTTGTAGAGCAGTAGATTTTCGGCAAAGGACCGCATATCGGCAAGGGTAGGTTTTTCTAGCTTTCCAGAGATGTGCTTCTCCCAGTCATCCTTTAAAGATTTATCGAAGCAAGCCATAGCCAGGTAGGCCAGGAATTCTGAGAGAGAATCTCCAATGAAGCTCTTTATGGATTCATATCCCATGATGAATTGGTCAATGAGGGCACGTAGTCCCTGATAGCAGTTGGTAAAAGTAGCTGGTTTGACAATCTTCCGCACAAGCAGTGGGACAACGATCTGTGGTCTTCCAAATCGTTTGCGCAGACGAGCTAAGATGTCATCCAGAGGGGTATCGTCCACAGGCATAGAGCGAACGACTTCTTTAGCTTCAGTAGTGAGGAGGGAGTCCATAAGTAGGCACCTTATATCCATGTTGCTAAAACCCGATGCTCTTGTACGGATAGCAGCAGAAAAAATGGTCTCAAAGTGCTCCCAGTGTGTTGGCTCACCATCGAACTTTGGTAGATCAACGGTTATAGGGGCAGCACGAGATGTAGGTCTAGGAGTAGAGTCTGTAGGTCTGGCAGACGGAGAAGGATCAACAGCAGCAGTGATATCAGTATGCATAGCAGTGACTCCTTCTCGAAGGCTCTTCATGATAGCTCTGACGTATTCGTCATCCGAGAACGGCGAAGCTTTGACCGTGAGGTTAGCAACCTCCAACTTGAAGGCCTTGAAGGATTCTTGGAAATGGGGCTTTGATGGTTCGCTGGTGGCAAGGAGCATTTGCAGTTCGTCAGTCAACTGAGTACCCTTGTGCCAGACTTCCAGCTTATTACGGAGGGAGTTGAGCTGCTGGCGAAGGGAGGCATGGATGTCATCACGGACATCGCGATCAGCAAGCTCAGCAGATAGATCAGCATCCATTTCGGAGAGGAGCTCCTCGATCTGGTCATGAAGTTTCTCATGGATTTCAATCTCATTGATAAGGTCAGAATGGATTAGCTCCACGTCAGCAATGGAAATTTCCTTGAGGTGTTTTGACAGGAGTGCAGTCAAACGTCTTTGGATTCTGGTCACCTGGCCACGTCTATGGGCACGTTTTCTCTTGAGGGATTCAAGACGAACTTCAGGGGGGGTGGAGTCTTCCATCACAAGGCTATGGTGAAGAAGGAACTCGAGTAGACTTGAAGAATCGTAGCTGAGTGGTGGAGCTTTCGCTGTCTTTCAGGGCTCGAAGGACCAATTTGTGGGGGACTTAGTTATCTCTCACAAAGGTTGGTCGGGTGAAGGACCAGACTATCAACTTAACAGACGCAGGCGAAATATAACAGACGCAGCCGATGACCCGAGAGCTTTCAGCCTTGCCTATTACTCGCACTTTGCGCAACGCTCAACAAGATGTCTTTTGCTGATTGTCAGAGGTTGATAATAATATAATAGAGGCAAAGTTACAACTATATACATCTCAGTGTATGAAGATGACTTTGGGTTGTGACTTATGAATATGATTATAGGAATAAGGTGGGAGAAGTGTTAACAAGGTAAATACATAATGATAAGTGTTCATTGTCGGGGCTGGTCTTGGCTCTACTGTCCATCGCCAGGGCTGGGCTGTGGATCTTTTTTCTTCTGTCTGGGATGAGTCCCAGACAAGACTAGAGCCAAGTGTGGGTAAGGGGCTTTCTACTCTTAATGAAGTTTATAGCCTGCAATTCACTCCTGTCAACTTTACCACATGCACATGTAATTATACCCACACATTATCACTAGTGATTATACCACACATTATCACTAGTGATTATACCACACATTATCACTAGCGATTATACCACACATTATCACTAGTGATTATACCACACATCACTAGTGATTATACCACACATTATCACTAGTGATTATACCACACATTATCACTAGTGATTATACCACACATCACTAGTGATTATACCACACATTATCACTAGCGATTATACCACACATTATCACTAGCGATTATACCACACATTATCACTAGCGATTATACCACACATTATCACTAGCGATTATACCACACATTATCACTAGCGATTATACCACACATTATCACTAGCGATTATACCACACATTATCACTAGCGATTATACCACACATTATCACTAGCGATTATACCACACATTATCACTAGCGATTATACCACACATTATCACTAGCAATTATACCACACATTATCACTTGTGATTATACCACACATTATCACTAGTGATGTGCTTTAACTTCTAACTCAAGTTACTAAAATAAAGTCAAATTTTTTAATTACGTATATAACTATACGGTGAAGGCATTCAATGCCATAGTAACCACTCAATTGAAAAAAAGCAACAAAAAAACAAGTCCAGTTATTTAAACTTTCTTTGTGATATTCTTAATAGTAGCTGTAATGCACAATACTTTCACACAACCTACGCAAGACTTACCTTCGTGGTTAGTCTTGTGGACAATGAATTTTTAAGTAAATACTATTGCGTAGGGCTTATAACTATGATAAATAGTGTATAACTTACCACCGCCACTAGCTCGAAATAGAACTCGGGTAAGTGTTTGAGTTTTAACTGCACCCACAAAAGAATTCAAAGCGGTAAAAAATTCAATTTCTAGAATGATGCAGGTAATGATCGGTAAACCAAAGGATTCTGTTTAGTGAAGTTTGGGACGGGGTCGAACACCGAGCTAACACAAAAATACGAGAGGATCAAAGTACAAAATGACATGCGTACGTCCATACATATATATAAACTAGTGGTGTGCTTGAGCACAAATGGCGAGCGAGCCTTAAACTACACTATTGTTAAACGATTGATTCTAACAACTAACACTCAAGCTACTAAAATAAAGTCAAGTTGTTAAATTACGCATATGCGGTAAAGGGGATTTAATGCCATAGTAACCGCTCCCCTCAACTGTTTGGATTGAAAAAGAAGCAACAAAATCAAGTCACACAAGACTTACCTTCGTGGTTCGTCTAGTGGACAATGAATTTTCAAGTAAATACTGTTGAGTAGGGCTTATAACTGTGACAAATAGCGTATTAACTTACCACCGCCACTAACTCGAATAGAAATGGAGCTCCCATAAGTTTTTGAGTTTTAACTGCACCTGCAAAAGAATTCAAAGCGGTAAATAATTCAATTTCTAAGGTGATACTGGTAATGATCGCTAAACCGAAGGATTCTGTTTAGTGAAGCTTGGGACGGGGTCGAACACGGACTGAACACAAAAATACGCGAGGGTCAAAGTACAAAATGACATACATACGTCCAAATTTATAAATAAACTAGTGGTGCGCTCGAATAGCGCAAATACATGGCGAGCGAGCAGACTCTTTTTAGGACAGAAATTACATCTAACTGTAGTGCACAGTGTAACCCTTTCCATTCTCAGTTAGCATCAGAGAATCTGAAGTCTCTGATCCCAGACTACGGGAGTGGACCCATGCATTGTAGTAACAATGACAGAATTACCTGAATAAACTTCGAAAGCAGTGGCAAAGAAGCGCAGCTTGACACAGACTTCACAATTGTTTCAAGAAGAGAGTAGCTGTAAACTTTTTGGTTGAAACAAAGTTGCGTAAGGCAGTGCAGCAGGATTCTCCGCGCTCGAAAATACTGGAACTGTGAACGCTTTACCTAACTTACGTAATTAGAAGCGTGGGCGAAAACAGAGGTCTCACGTACCCCATAAACAGATAAATAAATAAAATAGCAAAATCTCGATTGTGTTACCCCTGAGAGTGTCTCGCTCGCTCGCCAACTAGTGGTATGCTTAAGCACAAATATTGAGTGAGCCTGCCAAGTTAGGTAACATGAAACTACAGTACTGCTACTGTATTTTAGATTAGTTCATATAATAGAAGTTATGACCATTTATTTTAGCAAACAAATACAAAATTACTCTCTTACCTGAGTAATGGTAACTTCTGTAGTATCAAACATAAGCCATTCTGATAACCTCAATTACCAGTAACTATTGAACAAGCTCTCAGCTACGATAAAATAAAAAAATAGGCCAGTGTTATTATTTGTAATTTTAGTCATCAAATATGGAATTACTACTTACCTCAATTTCCTGAGTATTGATAACTTCTGTAGTATCAAATTTAAGTTATTTTGACTATCTGAGCTACCAATAATTCTTGACAACAAGCTCTCAGCTACTAATAAGAAAGGCCACAGTTTTGAAATTATGTCTAGAAAAGAGTTTTCAGCCATTCTGACTATCTGAATTACCAGTAACTCTGGAAACAAGCTCTCAGCTACAATAAAAAAAAGTCACGAGTTATTTTTTGTATTTTAACTAACAAATATGGAATTATGTACTTACCTCAGCTTCCCCCAAGGAGTGGTGGCTTTTATAGTGTTAACATTAAGCATTCTGACTACCTCAATTACCAGTAACTGGCAAACAAGCTCCCAGCTCTGAAAAAATAATAGCCAGGAGTTATTTTTGTAATTTTAGCTAACAAAATATGAAACTACATACTTACTTCAACTTCTCTCAAGTAATGGTGGATTATTAGTAGCCTGTAATGCTAGTAGTCTGTAATGTTAGTAGCCTGTAATGCTAGTAGCCTGTAATGCTAGTAGCCTGTAATGCTAGTAGCCTGTAATGCTAGTAGCCTGTAATGCTAGTAGCCTGTAATGCTAGTAGCCTGTAATGCTAGTAGCCTGTAATGCTAGTAGCCTGTAATGCTAGTAGCCTGTAATGCTAGTAGCCTGTAATGCTAGTAGCCTGTAATGCTAGTAGCCTGTAATGCTAGTAGCCTGTAATGCTAGTAGCCTGTAATGCTAGTAGCCTGTACTGCTAGTAGCCTGTACTGCTAGTAGCCTGTAATGCTAGTAGCCTGTACTGCTAGTAGCCTGTACTGCTAGTAGCCTGTACTGCTAGTAGCCTGTACTGCTAGTAGCCTGTACTGCTAGTAGCCTGTACTGCTAGTAGCCTGTACTGCTAGTAGCCTGTACTGCTAGTAGCCTGTAATGCTAGTAGCCTGTAATGCTAGTAGCCTGTAATGCTAGTAGCCTGTAATGCTAGTAGCCTGTAATGCTAGTAGCCTGTAATGCTATGTAGCCGTACGGCTAGTAGCCCTGTACTGCCTAGTACCTGTACTGCCCATTATCCTGTACTGTATGTAGCCTGTACTGCTAGTAGCCTGTACTGCTATAGCCTGTAACTGCTAGTATCCTGTACTGCTATAGCCTGTACTGCTAGTAATCCTTACTGCTAGTATCCTTATCTAGTAGCCTGTATGCATAGCCTGAATGCTAGTAGCCTGTAATGCTCGTAGCCTGTAGCAGTAGCCTGTAATGCTAGTATCCTGTATGCTATAGCCTGTATCAGTAGCCTTAATGCAGAGCCTGTATGCTATAGCCTGTAATTCTAGTAGCCTGTAATGCATAGCCTGTAATGCTATTAGCCTGTAATGCCTAGTACCTGTGTTGGATAATGCTAAATCATAGTAATATCTCCAACTTCACAAGATACAATACCACCTCGAATGAGATGATACAATAATATATATTTAGGGATGTGAATTGTTCATAGCAACGAGTGTTCATAGGAATGCGACATGACATTGATTGTATCCATAACAAATATCCTACACCTCCCTTCCAAGATGGAGTGTGGAAGTTACGACATCTTACTTCCAGGTGTCATCCTCGATCAGCCGCGGTTGTCGGCGGGTTCCTCGTCCGGCACGTTGCGATCGCCGAGGTACCACTGGTTCCATCACCACAGCAGATGTTGGAGAGAAGTCGTCATAATGCTGATCCGAATGGGTGTCAGTCGAGGATGCACCAACAGAGAGAGCTGTCCTCTTACGAAGAAATCGGCGATTACGAAGCAGAACTCTACCAGATTCAGTTCGCACAAAACATCGACGATGTTGGTCAACTGCTGTAACCACTCCATACACATCCCAGGCTCTGGAAACAGGGTTCTGAATAGCAACATGAGCCCCAGGTATCAAGTCAGGTATAGGGTGAGCATGCTGGTCATAAAATGATTCAGCCTTATGAAGGAGCTCTTTGGTATGTCCCTTATCAAGTGGACGTTGCCATTCAGGTGCGAACGATCGCCGATGAGCTGGCAGAGAATCTTGTACGGGATGTCCATAAAGCTTCTGTGCGGGGGACAAACCATCTCGTCTACAAGGTGTGTTTCGGTACTGAAGTAAAGACCTAGCCAGGACATCACGGTCAATTGAACGTCCTCTCCACGAAGCCTTGATGAGTCGCTTCATAGACTTGACGGTAGCCTCAGCTTTTCCATTGCTCTGAGGATAATGTGGACTTGATATGATGTGATGAATGCCCCAATCCTTCAAGAAAGACAAAAACTTGTTGGAGGTGAACTGCGGCCCACCATCAGACCACACTATATCTGGAGCAGACGTGCAGCAAAAGAAGTCACGCAAGACATCAATTACATGGGAAGCTGTGGTTCCATTACCCATAGGGCAAATGTGTGGCCAGTCCGTGAGGCAGTCTACAATCACTAGGAAGTAATGTCCTGCATGATACGCGAAGTCCATTGCTAGTTGTTGGAATGGCTGAGAGGGACGTAGCTTTGTGATAATCGGTTCACGGCAATGAGATGGAAGAGAATCCTGACAGAACTTGCAATTAGCTATATACGATTCAATAGCTTGATCAATCCCGGGCCAGTAAATAGAAAGCCGAGCTCTATCCTTCGAGCGTGTCACACCTTGGTGGGCCTCATGAAGCCGTCCAAGAATGGTGGAGCGAAATAAAGTGGGAATGAAGAGGCGACAACCGTACACAATAAAGCCATTATCCACACTGAGATGGTGACGAGATCCCCAGAACTGCTTCAGGTGCTGTGGGAGGTCACCCTTATGAGCTGGAAACCCATCATGAATGAGACGCAAGAGATCCTGGTTAACACTGTCATCCGTGGCATATTCCCAAAGTTCTTGAAGGCGAAGGTTGAGGTTGTCTCCATGTAACACACGAATCTCTGCCAATGTGGCAGATTTGACACAAGATAGGGAACCATGGATGTCAACATCAAACTCTGCTAAGTCCTCACGATGGGCTGACTGAGTGCAGGGATGGCGGGAGAGAGCATCAGCAGCATTATTTTCTTTGCCTTTCTGCCATTTTGCAACAAAGTTGTAGGCCAAAAGATGAGTCCGAAGCCTTTGTAAACGAGGGTTTTCAATCTCATCCAGCCTGTGATTGTTGAGGATAGGGACCAGAGGATTATGGTCAGTAATGACAGTGAATGAGGGTAAACCAGACAGGAATACACGACATTTTTTAGTAGCCCATGCGACAGCTAGAAGTTCCAGCTCGATGACTGCATAGCGAGTCTCAGCATCTGTGAGGAAACGAGAACCAGCTTGAATTAGTTTCCAATCACCATGGTGCTCCTGTTGAAGGACAAACCCAAGTCCTAAACGACAGGCGTCAGTAAGAAGTCGTGTAGGGCGGCCTATCTCGTAAAATGCCAGAGTGGGAGCGGTGGTTAGAACAGCCTTCGCCTTGAGAAACGAGTCAGAATGTGACGTGTTCCATAGGAAGTCATTCTTCATACTAAGAAGAGGTCTAAGTGGGGCAAGAGCAGAACTGATGTTGTTCGTACTACCAGCCAACTGATTAGCAAGCCCGAAGAACGATCTGAGGTCTGTTCGGCTGGAAGGGGTAGGGAAGCTATCAATAGCTTTAGTGATATCATTACTGATGTGATAGCCATCTTTCGAAAGACAGAACCCTGCGAATACCACCTCTGTTCTACAAAACTGGAATTTGTCCTTGCCAAGTGAAATGCCGCAATCTTCACATCTTTGCAAAAACTGGCGCACGTGGGTAATGTGAGTGGTGAGACTCATCATAAACAACAACGTCATCCACGACCCGACGGAAGTCATGGAGGCCCTGAAAGGCTTCATACATTCGGCGATCATAGTGCTCACTGATTGAAGAGATGCCGAAAGGAGCACGCAAAAACTTAAAACGCCCAAATGGAGTGATAAAAGTAGTGAGAAGCTGGCTGTCTTCATCCAGAGGGCATTGGTGGTAACCTTTGAAAGCATCAAATACTGTGAAATATTTAGCCTTCGAGTCCGCAATGTTGGCTACAGCAAGTGCCGGAGGAGTAGATTGGAATCGTTCTCTTTTGACGTAACGGTTGAGAGAGGAAAAGTCAACACAGATCCGAACACGTTCAGAGTTCTTTTTACGTGCCACTACGATTGGCGCACACCAGTCAGTGGGATCAGTTTGTCTTGAAATGATGCCCTGGGATTCAAGTAGCTCAAGTTCCTTCTTAGTTGGCTCCAAAAGTGCATATGGGATTGTACGAGGTGTATTGACACAGAATGGCTTGGCAACATCCGTGATCACTATCTTGAACACCTCACCAGGCATCGTGCGAATCTGCCCATCGAAAACTGTCGGGAACTCTTTCAGAATTCCATCTTTGGAGACAGAACAGGTTTCCTGCTGAGACAATGTGTCAACCGAACTGATTGAAGATGTAATAGTAGGTTTAGATACCACCGGTAGTGGCATTGGATACTCCGGTGGAAGAATACCAAGAGCACGAGCTGTCTGCCAAGAAAGTAATGCTCCTGAGACAGTCTTATATATGTGAAAACAGTCCTCCACAGCACGGTGTCCAACACTGATGAGCACCTTCAGGCAACCCAACGGAGAGAGTGTACTTCCATTAACAGCACGGGGTTTAACATCTGACGGCAACAAGTTGAGTACATGCTCATTGATTTGTGACAGAAACTCAATACCAGCTGCACTGATGTCAGCACCAGAGTCGGGGAGAACCTCCACCACAGCCTCACCGTTCAAGCCTTGTATGTGGACTGGGAGTGTAGGTGCCGGAACTGAGTGGTTGAGGGACATCATACCAGGATGATGGGCATTGTCCTCCTCAGTTTGCTGAGGGCCCTCTGACTGAATACTGAGTGCACGAGGAGCTTTCCTGAAACCACTAGTAAACTGGTTACTGGGCTTTTGCCGACAGACAGTGCTATAATGGCCTAGTTTGCCACAATTGCTACAAACTGCTTGATACGCAGGGCATGCCTTGCGGCGCCCCTCCAGGTGTACTGCCTTGCCACAGCCATTGCAGGTTCCCAAAGGTTGTGTCGAAGCAGGGCGTTCCTTCCCCTTCATGCCGCGTTGATATCTGCTAACCTTATACACAGAGTCACTGGATGGAGAGTCAAGGGTTGAAGACTTTGGAGGAACGACCACAGCCAAGGGCATCGCACCAGATCGAGAGTGTAACTCCTTTTTAGCCGCCTCCAATGCCCTACCTGTATCAATAGCCTTTGTCAGGGTAAGATTGGGCTCTCTAAGCAGGTCTTTGATAGTGTCAGGATCTATAAGGCCAGTTACCAGTTGATCACGAATGTTGCTCCGGAGGCAATTGTTATCACAAAAATTGCAAGTCTTCGCCAACTCATGAAGTGACAGCAAATAGTCATCGAAACTCTCACCCAGAGCTTGCTTGCGTTGTCTGAAGTTGCGTCGCTCAACAGTCTCGTTGACTCTGCCCTGGACATAGCTCTTCAGTGCGGCAACTATCTGCTCCTGGTCCCCTCGCTGTGCTTCTGTAAGGCCAAGATTGTCGACAATGGTGAGTGTATCACGTGACAAGCAACAATGGAGGGCGTGTACTTTGATGGGAGCTGCTGAGTCAGCAAGCCCGGAAAGAATCATGTAGGAATTCCACTGTTTCTCCCATGCTAGTAAGTCGGAACCTCTATCGACATCGAGGTCAAGTTTAGGAAGGTCACCCGCACGAAAAGTATAAGACATGAGTACCAGACACTACCAAGACAGTTGAACTTGCAAATACAGGACGAGGGACGGTGTGTAGACGCAGGAGATGATTCACTCTCCCCACAGAAGACAAATAGGTAAATACAGGTTCAATTGCTACCAGCAATTACTGTTCGCAGCGCCATGTTGGATAATGCTAAATCATAGTAATATCTCCAACTTCACAAGATACAATACAACCTCGAATGAGATGATACAATAATATATATTTAGGGATGTGAATTGTTCATAGCAACGAGTGTTCATAGGAATGCGACATGACATTGATTGTATCCATAACAAATATCCTACAGC